>ERZ773027.10-NODE-10-length-176618-cov-17.124516_pt1 | contig 176618 bp, 159 predicted proteins | sample MGYA00511032_ERZ773027 | MGnify/ENA primary metagenome ERZ773027 (study PRJEB29015, sample SAMEA2738138) | human oral metagenome | biome: human oral; feature: human-associated habitat; material: saliva | place: China | collected 2190 ... | reverse complement strand
AGACGGCTTCGTAGGAGGCGTGGACGGCTCAGACGGCTTCGTAGGAGGCGTGGACGGCTCAGACGGCTTCGTAGGAGGCGTGGACGGCTCAGACGGCTTCGTAGGAGGCGTGGTGGGGGTATCCGCATCGGCAGCACCTGCCGCGCGAACGTCCACGGAATCTTGGTTGGTGCTGATCGTCTTGATCTCGTCAGCGTCGCCGGTAGCGGTGTTGGTGTAAGTACCGTTTACCAGCTTGTCAGCTGCACCGATCATGTTGCCGAAAACGATGTTGCGATTTGCGGGAACGGTGGGCACCTTGATGGTGACCTTTTCCTTCTCGCATTCAAGGGTCCACGGGATGTCTTTAATCTCGGGACCATTAAGACCTTCGGTCATCTTCAGGTTTGCCTTGGTGGCATCACAGTTGAAGTACCACTTGGGATCGGCGGAATCGTCGGTGATGACCAGGTTGTGCAGCTCTTTGTCGTAGGCAGGCACGTTCAAGCGCCAAGACAACATCTTCTGCAAGCTGAAGTACTTGTGGTCCGTGGGCAAGGTCAACCAGCCATCCTTACGGAAGACCCAGTTTGCGGCACCGACGCTCGGCTTAATGTTGATATCAATGGACTTGACGTCCTTGAAGGTCACCTTGGAAGGCTTGTCAGCCTCGTTTTCCTTACCGCTGACGATTGCGCCAACGCTGACCCAACCGCGCGGGTTTTGTAAGCCTTCAACCTTTTCATTGAACACCACGGTGAGGGTGCCGTCGGATCCGTAGCTACCGCAGCCGATAACCTCGGAGCTGCCTTCCGCGTGAATGGGGAAGGTCGGGACAGCTTTCTGTCCGGAGCCGAAGTATTCCTGAGGAACCTGGATGGTGAAGAAGCTTCCGGCCTTCAAAGTAGTTCCGGGGGAGTTCCAGTCGAACTTGATGTCGACGAACTGCCCCTTGGTGAAGGTGTCTGTTTCTTTGCCGTCGGCTAGGATGTGAACGTCGGTGATTGCGCGCGGGATCTCGGTGGTCGTTGCAGCGCAGGTTTCCACCGCTACTGCGGACTGCGGTGCGATGACGCTGCCGAACGCGATGCCTGTGGCTGCGATTAGCGAGACCATCTTGCGGCGCGTATTCTTGGGCGAGTGCCCGAAAGTGCTGTGCATAGTCTTCCTTACATGGTAAGCATAAAGGGTAAGCATAGAGGCTTCCGTCGGCCAAGTTATCGCAATTCTCAGGAATTTTCAAGCTTTACCTCATATTGGGGCTATTTAGCCACACTTGCTCTATCCGTTTTTGTCACACTAAAGTTAGCCGCTGTGAATAATTTTGAGATTGCGGATCATGACGCCGCGACCCCCCAGCATCTCACCCACAACAGCACCGTTGTGCGGGTTTTGGGCCTCATCGCTTTTCTTCTCGCGACGGCTGCTGTAGTTGTCAGCGGTGTCCATAATGCGCGCAATCCTTTCGAAGAGTTCCCAGCATTCGACACCCCGGGGCAAAAGTTGATTGCCACCTATTCCTACTTCACCCTGTGGTCGAACATTGTGGGCGCTGGTTTGGGCCTGGCCTATTTCCTAGGCAATCACGAGTCCCGCTGGGCCGCGGCCGCCCGGATTGACGCGGCGATGATGCTGCTGGTGACTGGCCTGGTGTACAACTTCGTGTTGGCCGACGGCTCCCCCAGCGTCGGAACATATCGTTTCACCAACCCGGTGGAGCACATGATTATGCCGGTGTTGATGCCAGTGATCTGGATATTGTCGATGCCGCGAAGAAAACGCGCCGATATTACCCCCATCAATATCGGATTGGCGTTGATCCTTCCCATCATCTGGTGCGTGTGGACTTTTGTCCGGGGCGCCGGGACAGGTTGGTACCCCTATTTCTTCCTCGACGTCAACGATCTCGGTTATGCAGCGGCGTTGAAAAACACCGCCGGCGTATTCCTGCTGTTCTTCGTGCTGATCGCACTGCTCGCCGGGGTCGAGCAAATGCTGCGCCGCCTAGGAATGCGGCGCTGAGCCTATTTAGCCTGTGGCTATTTCGCTTCGGGCTTGACCATCGGGAACAGGATGGTTTCGCGAATACCCAGACCAGTCAGGGCCATGAGCAGGCGGTCAATGCCCATGCCGCAGCCGGCAGTCGGCGGCATACCCTGCTCCATTGCGGTGAGGAAGTCCTCATCCAACACCATTGCTTCTTCATCGCCACCAGCCGCTAGGCGGGCTTGGTCCTCGAAGCGTTCACGCTGGATCACAGGGTCAACAAGCTCCGAGTAACCGGTCGCCAACTCGAAACCGCGCACGTAGAGGTCCCACTTTTCGGCGACACCCGGCTTGGTGCGGTGCTGGCGGGTCAGCGGAGAGGTCTCCACCGGGAAGTCACGCACGAAGATCGGCCCATACAGCTGGTCTTCACACAAGTGCTCCCAGATTTCCTCGACGAGTTTTCCGTGTCCCCAACCGCCCTTGGCCGGCACATCCAAACCAATGACCTTTGCGATTTCTTTGAGCTCGTCGACGCTGGAGTCAATGGTGACCTCCGGCTGGCCGGGGAACTTCCTGGCCAGGGCCTCGTTGAGCGAGGGGTACATTTCGATGGACTTCCACTCGCCACCCAGATCGTATTCGCTGCCATCAGCCAAGGTGACAGTAGTGGATCCGAAGACCTCGCGGGCAACAAACTGGATCAAGTTCTTGATCATCTCGGCACCATCGTCGTAGGTACCCCATGCCTGGTACGTCTCCAGCATCGCGAACTCAGGGCTGTGGGAAGAGTCCACACCCTCATTACGGAAGTTACGGTTGACCTCGAACACACGCTCGATGCCGCCCACAACGCAACGCTTGAGGTACAATTCGGGCGCAATACGCAGGTAGAGGTCAATATCCAGGGCGTTGGAACGGGTCTGGAATGGACGTGCGGCAGCACCACCGTGCAGCGTCTGCAGCATCGGGGTTTCAACCTCGACAAAGTCCTGGGACTCAAGGTAATTACGCAGCGCGCGCATCACCTTAATACGAGTCATGGCGTTGGTACGTGCCTGCTCGCGCATAATCAAGTCGGTGTAGCGATGACGAACACGGCTGTCTTCGCTCATATCCTTGTGTGCAACCGGCAAGGGGCGCAAAGACTTGGCAGCCATGTGCCAGCTCTTAGCCATGACCGAAAGCTCACCACGCTTGGAGGAAATAACGCGGCCCCGAACAGAAACAAAGTCGCCCAAATCGACGTCCTGCTTCCACGCCGCCAAGGCTTCCTCCCCCACCTCAGCCAGCGATAGCATAGCCTGCACCTGAGTGCCATTGCCCTCTTGCACCGTGGCGAAGCACAACTTGCCGGTGTTACGGACAAAAATCACGCGGCCCGCAATAGCAACCTCAACATCAGTTTCCTCGCCAACTTCCAGCACACGCGCACCCTCCGGCACCTTCGACGCAGCAGACGCGGCGTCATCATCCGAAGGCTTGTTGACGACAAACTGCTTGCGCAAATCGCTAATAGAAATGGTGCGGTCAACTTCAACCGGGTAGGCCTCGACCCCAGACTCCAGCAGCTTAGCGCGCTTGTCGCGGCGAATCTTCAGCTGTTCCGGCAGGTCTAGGGTGTTATTGGCTTGAGTCATGCAGACAATGGTAACCCCCAGCCGGGTGCCAAACCAACAGGCACCCAGCCAAGAGGCATCTGTTAAGCGTCCAGGGGTGTGAGCGCGGCGTCAATAATATCCAGTCCACGCACAAGGCCCTGCTCACTGATCACCAAAGGCGGCGCAACATGAGTGCGGTTGAAATGGATAAACGGCCACAGGCCCTCCGCTCTACAGCACACAGCGAACTGGGCCATCGGCGCCGTCGATGGTTCCGCTGTTGTTTGTGACCATTGCGTGTGGTGCGATTTCTGTTTTCCACGAAATGGTGGCCTCGGGTACGTCGTCAAAGCAGTTGGATAAGGAAAAGGACGAGCGTTTTGTTGGCTACTTTGGCGCGGTTGGCGAGGACTGCTGGTTTCCGCACGGTTGCTCAGTGGGAAAAGGTGTACAGTGCGTTCAGCCAGGGTGGTGTGACTGCGTTCGTTCAGGGTGGTTCCGGCATCATCCATGAGAGCCTTGGTATTCCTTCTAATTTGTCTGCGACGTTTTTGGCGACGATGGCTGTGCTGTTTGTCCAGTTGAAGTCGTTCTACACGCAGGCCCAGTCGGATCCATCGGCGTCGGGAATTGGATCTTGATGCGCTGGGCCACTTGCGGCAACATGCTGGGGATGTCCTGGTGTGGACATTGCCGCTGCTTGATCATGATGTCGACGCACCCAGTTTGCAGGCGCTGATGGAGCAGTCACTGGGGTAGATTAGTGGGCATGGCTGAACAGAAACCCAACGTGCAACCCACCCCCGACCGTGGCCCGCTGCTTTTGAGCATCATTGTGGGCTTGTCGGTAATTTGCACCGTTGTCATGCTGTTTAGCGGCAGTACGGGGGCGATGAAAATCGCGGTGATCCTTGCGTTGTGGGCTGCGATTCTGGGCCTCATTTTGGTGGCTTCCTACCGTCGCCGTTTCGAGTTTGAGCGCGAGCGTTTGCGTAGCGAGAAGGCGCGTTTTGTTGCCGAGCTTGAAAAGGAGCAGATTGCTCACCGCGAGCAGGAATTACTTCTTGAACAGCGTTACTTGGACAACCTTCGTGCGTCCCAGGACGAAACCTTGGCGGTAATCCGTGCCCAGTTGGATGCGGTGCGCGGCCAGATCGAGGCGTTGACGGGCACTGTGATGAGTTTCGAGACCCCGACTATTTCCGCGATGTGGGCGCCACCGCAGGAGCTGGAGGCAACTCAAAATGCGGCGCAAGCGGAGGATTCCCAAGAGCCAGTGGAAGCTGAACCTGTCACGGGCGAGTTTGAGGCGACCGGCACGAAAAGCGATTCCGATCAGGGCGACAACCACTTTGACACCTCCTCCTTCGCGGAAGTCAGCTGGGTAGCACCGAAGCAGGAGCAAGAATCAGAGCCACAGCCGGAACCAAAACCCGAGCCCAAGCCAGAAGCACAGCCGGCCCCCAAGCCGCAGCCGCAGCCACAGCCCAAGCCAGAGGTAAAGCCGGATCCCAAGCCACAGCCGAAACCAGAGGTAAAGGCTGAAGCCCAGCCGGCACCGCACGCCCAGGAGGACAAGGCTCGCGGCGGACGCCGCCGCCGCGACGAGCACCAGGGCGGACTGTCAGTGGCTGATCTGCTCAAACGCAGCCAAGGCAACAGCTAACGTCTAGCTAACGTCCTATGGCCACCCCTACAAATCCCGTGACCCCTGCAAACCCCGTGAATCCCGCCACCGGTCGGCGCACGCTGCGCTTCGACGTGCTCGATTTAACGGAAGACACCTTGGCTTTGGCGGACATCCTCCGCCAGGCCGGGCACGTCGAATGCTCACCCCTAGATGATCCACCCATGCCTGCGGAGCTGCAGGTGATTGCGACGGCGAGCACCGCGACGTCATCACCCATGGTGATCGGAACACACGATGTTGCTTTAAAAGACATCGCCGCGGATGTACCGATGCTGTGCACTCCCATCGATGACGCACTGGTGGTCACCGCACTGGATTCGGTGGGATACACCATCGCCGAGCTGCTCTTTTCCAGTGTTCGCCCCGGACAGATCGCCCTGCCGCCGGAGGGTCGCGCGCAGTTCGCCGAGGCTTTCAACAACTACAAGCAGGCCCGCGCCGCACTACTTCTAACCATCCCCGACACCACGGAAGGGCCCCAGCTATGACGCATACTCCCAGGGTGCTCACTGAGCCGCATTTGGTTCGAGCGATCGCCAAGGCCTACCGGGGCAAGGGCCAGCCGGTGGTGCTGGTTCCTGTGTGGTCCCAGTGGCATGCGGGCCACGCTGCGGTGCTTGATGCCGCGCGTCGGGTCACTGGCGGTGTCGTGGTTGTCGCCCATGACGGCGAGGTGCCTCCGGATCTGTCCACGGACTTCGTGGTCCCCCTGGCCGCCGCCCCGCAGCAGCGGCTGGTTCCTTCGCCTGAACTGCTAGCGCAGCGCCTTGCCACACGCGGCGAAGATGCCCTGCTGGCACGCCTGTTTGCCACGGCCGCGCAGGTGGGCGCTACCGATATGTTCCTCGGCGACAAAGACTATCCGCTGCTGGTGGCACTCCAGGGTTGTTTGCGGGGGTTCGGTTTGGAAACGCGCGTGCATACGGTTCCTACGGTGCGCATGCCGGATGGGGTTGCGGTGTCCAATCGTAATGCCGGGTTGTCGCCTGCGGGTCGTGACGCCGCGGTGGTTGTTGCAGCAATCATGACTGCCGCGCATTCTGTGGCGGAGCGTGGGCCGGCGGCGGTCAAGGACACCGTGCATGGGTTGCTTGCCGACAATGGGCTGGAGGCGTTGTACGTGGATGTCACCGCCCCGGATTATTCCCCAATCGCCGGGCACGGTCGTGAGGGCACTGACGGTGAGGCACCACAAGAGGGTCGCTTGTCTGTTGGCCTGATAGATCCCGCGTCGGGCACACTCATTTCAGATACTGTGGCTTTGCAGTTTGTTGCCGCTTCTTCCCCTGCTGGCGAGGTCGCGGATCAATGAGTCAATCTGATAGGCAGGCACAAATTGTTGACGCCGCGTTAGCGTTATTCGCCGAACGTGGTTACTACGGCACTTCTATGGCAGATATTGCTGCGGCGATTAACCTGCGGGCATCTAGCTTGTACAACCATTTTTCTTCCAAGCATGATTTGCTGGCGGCCATCATGATCAGCTGCCAGCAGGAGCTCCTTCGGGAGCATGGGGGTTGTTTGTCGGGTGCGTCGACTGCTGCACAACAGTTGGCGGCGAGTATGCGTTGCCATTTGCGTTTTCATGCGTTGCATCAGCGCGAAGTGATGGTGACCAACCGAGAAATTAAGAATTTGGAGGACCCTGATCGTTCCATGTTGACTCAGCTGCGCCGTGATTACGTTGCGCGTTGGGTTGCGATTATTGAACGCGGCGTCATTGATGGTGAATTTTCTTGTTCGCAGCCGCGGTTGACCTCTTATGCCTTGATCGACATGGGCATGGGTACTGCCCAGTGGTACAAGCCCACTGGGCTGAGCAGTTTGGATGACCTAGCGCAGTTGTATGTGGAGATTGCGTTGCGGACGGTTGGGGTTGGGCCGTCCGCACTGGGCTAGTGTGGCCGGGCTAGTTCTTTAAAGGTTTGCCGGTGTCGACCATGTGCTGCGCGCGGGCGGCGTTATCGGGGTGGAGCAGCAGCGGGACGCACAAGGCGATGTCCTTTTCCGTGAGTTCCGCAACGGTTGCCCCTTGTGGATTGTCCCCGGTGAGCAGCTCCGATACTGCGTGGGCGATGCGCTTATCGACGTCGCTTGCCTGCGGGTTGTCGGCCCAGTCACCGTCCAGCGGGGTGGGACTGAGTACGATCCGCTGTTCAACCGGTGGGGCGTAGTTTCGGCTGAGTTCTTCTGATAGCTCGATGGCCTGCGCGAGAACGTGTCCGCCCTGTGCAACGACTCGGTCGTGCTGCGTGCCGACCCCTTGACCCAGCCACGGGTAGGCGCCGCGGACCAGCTTGGCGCTGACGTTGAGGTCGAAGGCTTTTTGTGCGGCATCGTCCACTCCTGCTGCTTGCATGCGTTGGAGTGTGCGCACGGCACCGTTCCAACCGGGGAACAGGCCGACGTTGCGTTCCGGGAAACCAATGATGGCATCTTGGTGGAAGACTGCGGCATCGGTGTGCAAGAGCATTTCTGCACCGCCACCGACGGCGTAGCCCTGCACAGCGGCAACAACAGGAACGGGTGCGATGCGCAGTGTCGTGAGGGTATCCAGGCCCAGCCGAAGGAACTTTTCCAGGCATTCCGCATCACCGCTGGTGCCCGCGTGCGCGAGGGTCGACAGGTCAGCGCCTGCGCAGAAGGCTGTTGGGTCGTTGCTTGCGAGCACGAGTGCTGTGAGTTCACCGGCGACGGCGGCATCAATCGCTTCGCACAATAGCGCGATTGCTTCACTCGACAACGAGCCCTTCTTGGTGCTAGTTGCCCACACCCCAACACCACTGGGCAGGCGCACGACGAAGGCTTTGTCATTGGCCAAGAAGGTACCGTGTTGCTCGCGCAAGTCCCCTACTGTGACAACTCCGGCGACGTCCGGCAAACCCACGACCTCACCAGTGGTTGCCAGCACAGTGGTGTCGCTGGGATAAAAACCGCCAGCCTTAACTGCAGCTTCGAGCAACTGTGGCACCTCACGCCCAGTGGTCTGCAGGTGCTGTGCCACGATGTCGCGTACCCACCCGATTCCGTAGGCGTCGGCGAGTTGAAGGGGTCCGCGCCGCCAGCTGTAGCCGTGGCGCATCGCGGCGTCAATACCTTCGACGGTGTCGGTGATTTCGGGTCCGGTGGCCGCGCAGTATGCGATGGTTTCCGCGAAGATTGCGCGCGCGTACTGCCCTGCCGGCGAGTCGGTTTCCATCAGTTCAACCGGGGTGGATGCGGACAATGCGGGATCGTCGAGGGCTTGGCGCTGGCGGTAGTTGAACTCTGCCGGCACTGCGGCAACGTCGATGACTTCCTCGCGGCCGCGGAACACGCCGGATTCGCCGGTGCGGCCAGTCAACCCGCGTTCGATCAGCCCGGTAAACAGCGTGTGGTTGTGCACGGGGTAGCGGTGGTAGGCGTCGTGCTCAGGCACTTTCTCGATGAAGCTTCCCCATACGTCGGGTACGAGTTGCAGGCCGATGTAGTCGAAGAGCCCGAAGGCACCGGTGCGCGGGGTTTGGAAGATCTTTTGGTTGACCGCGTCTGCAAGTTCCGGGGCAATGTTGTTGTCTAGTGCAACTTTTGCGGCGACGGCCATCCATAGGTTCCCGATGCGGTTGGCAATAAAGCCAGGGGTGTCGCGGCACATCAGAGGCACTTTACCCAGTTGTCCTTCGAGGACGTTCCATATCCATTGCACTTTCTCCGGTGCCACTTTATCGTTGGGTACGACCTCCACAAGATTCATCACCCGGGGTGGGTTGAAGAAGTGCGTGATCACAAACTGCCCGGCCAGCTGGGGGCCCATGTCTTCGGTCAGTTGGGCCAGCGGGATGGTGGAGGTGTTGGAGGTCAGCAGCGCGCCTTCGGCCACGTGTTTTTCCAGCTGGGCGTAGAGCTTCTTTTTCACCTCAAGGTTTTCAAAGACTGCCTCCACGATCCACTGGGAGTCCGCGACTTTCGCTAGGTCGTCCTCCGTGTTTCCCACGGTGATGTTGTCGGCGAAGTCCGGGTGGGTGAAGCCTTTGCGTTTGAGTTGGATGTCGACGCCGCGTTGCGCCGGTGCGTTGCGGTAACTTCCGCTCCCCTCGCCCGGGACGTCGAGAAGTAGTACCTTGACGCCGTTGCTGGCGAGCAGTGCTGCGATGCCGGATCCCATGGACCCTGCCCCGATGACGGTTGCCTGCGTCACCGGCTTGTCGATGGTGAGTGTGTGCAGTTGTGCGGCTGTTGGAATGCTCATAATAGGGCGTCCCTCCTTATAGCTGTGTTGGGTCCGGGCGTTATTCGGCGTCGGGCGCTTGCGTGTTTTCGATGAGCAAGGCAATACCTTGACCGCCACCGATGCATAGGGTGATCAGGCCGTAGCGCTGCTGGTTGTCGCGCAGGTGGTAGAGCGCTTTGGTGGTCAGGATCGCGCCGGTTGCACCCACCGGGTGCCCAAGGGCAATGGCCCCACCGTTGGGGTTGACCTTGGCGTCGTCGAATCCTAGCTCCCGGCTGACGGCCACCGCTTGGGCGGCGAATGCCTCATTGGATTCAATGACGTCGATGTCGTCCAGGTTCAGCCCAGCTGCGTCGAGAGCCTTGGGGACGGCCGCCACAGGTCCGATCCCCATGATCTCCGGGGGAACACCCGCGATACCCCAGCTGACGATCTTTGCCAAGGGCTGAAGGCCTCGCTCTTTGACCACCTGTTCGCTGGCGAGTACAACCATGCAAGCGCCGTCGTTAATGCCAGAGGCGTTGCCGGCGGTAACGGTGCCATCCTTGGTGAAGGCGCTCGGTAGCGCGGCGAGTTTATCCATGGTGGTGGCTCGCGGATGCTCGTCTGTATCTACGACGATGTCACCCTTGCGGCTGGGGATCGTCACCGGCACGATCTGCTCCGTGAAGCGACCAGACTCGATCGCGTCCGCGGCGCGCTGTTGGGAGGTGAGGGCGAAGGCGTCTTGATCCTCACGGGAAATGTTGTATTTTTCAGCAACATTTTCTGCAGTTACGCCCATGTGCCCATTACCGAACGGGCAGCTGAGCAAACCGGTCAACCAGTCAGTCAACCGCCCGTCGCCCATCGGCTTACCTTTACGCATACCGTCAACCGAATAGGGCGCAGCACTCATTACTTCTGCCCCACCGGCCAATGCAATATCAGCCCCTCCGGTGGCGACCTCCATTACTGCTGAGACAATCGCCTGCACGCCCGAACCACAGGCGCGGTTAACATTCAGCGCCGTAGCACTGTCCGGCACCCCCACTGCCCGGCCAACGTCTCGGGAAACATACAGGCCCGTCGGGTCCGTCGCCAAGATGTTGCCAACAACAACGCTGTCGACATCCGCGGCGTCAACACCCGCGCGCTCTAACGCTGCGCGGGCAGCCACAGCCCCCAAGTCCGCTGGCCTCAGGCCGGACAGGCCACCCATGAACTTGCCGATAGGTGTGCGGGCAGCCCCACAAATGTAGACGTTGGTAGGAAGATTATTCATGTTCACGCTAGCCTTTCAGTCTTACGGGTGGGGTTTATACGAATGCACTCTTGCCGGTGATGGTGCGGCCGATGATCAACGATTGGATCGCGTCGGTGCCCTCGTAGGTGTGCAGGGTTTCCATGTCCACCATGTGGCGGATGACGTGGTTCTCGAGCAGGATGCCGGAGCCGCCCAGCATGTCACGCGCATCCGCGGCGACCTCCCGAGCCAAACGAGTGTTATTGACCTTCGCCATGGAGGCCATCTCGGGGGTGAGTGTGCCCGCGGCATCCAGGTCGGCGATGCGGCGGCAGTGCAACGCCATGGTGGTGACCTTAATGAGCATGTCCGACAGGCGCTGCTGAATCAGCTGGAAGTGCGCCAGTGGCTTGCCGAATTGGATGCGGTTGGCGGCATGTTCTGCGGCTGCCTCATAGCAGGCGATCCCGTGGCCAAGAGCCATCCATGCGACACTGGAGCGGGTGGCCGACAGCACCTTGGAGACGTCCTTAAAGCTGCTGACTCCTGGGATGCGGGCACTGTCCGGCACGCGACAATCAGTGAGGGTAATCAGCGACTGGTCGATGGCCCGCAGGCAGGCTTTACCGGTGATAACCTCAGCGGAGTATCCGGGGGTGTCTTGATCCACAAGGAATCCCGCAACCCCGCCGTCTTCCGTTCGCGCCCAAATAATGGTGACGTCGCCGGTGGCACCGAAACCAATCCAACGCTTCTGGCCGTTGAGTACCCAATCGTCTCCATCGCGCACCGCGCTTGTTTCCAGTGAGACCGCGTCGGAGCCGTGGTCTGGTTCCGTCAGGCCGAAGGACCCAAGCTTGCGGCCGGTGGCCAAGTCTTCGAGGTAGGCGGCTTTTTGCTCTTCTGAACCGTATTCATCGATGGCGCGCATCACCAGACCGGCCTGCACCGCGATGATAGAGCCCATCGAGCCGTCGATCCGGGCAACTTCCATCATCACGAGGCCTGCGGCCAGGGGGCTGAAGGCCGCCCGGCCGCCAACGGACAGGCCGTCGTTAAACAATCCGAGTTCCGCCATCCGATTAACCAGTGGGCGTGGGGTCTCCGCACGCTCCCAGTAGTCATTGATGACAGGCAGGCAGTCGGCCTCGAAACTGCGCGCAGCATTCCACGCGTCAAGATCGGCACCCGCGACGTCATCAAACAGACGGTAGTAGTCGGTGACGGGGCCAAGGCCTGTGAGGGAAGCTGGGGTGTTCATGGATGCTCCTTGAAGTCGAGGTGTTGAAGGTATGAGTTGTGCTGCGCACCTGTCGGGGTATGCCGCACAGCTGTCGTTGGGGCGTGAACCCCGGAAGAAACACAAACAAAAAACTAATGATCATTCGTTGCCGAGTATGCCAGGCGTCACACTACCCTTCAAGGGTTTTGGGAATATTTCTCAGGTCACCACCCCCGGACCGCCAAGTTGAACTGCGGATTTACAGAAACAACCAGGGGTGCAGATTAAAAAATTATCAAAATGTGTGCGCGGTTACATTTTCTTGCGCTAGCATGGCCACCAAGACATAAGCACAAAAACGAATGAACATTCACCCGGGGCCCCAAGCGCGGGGCCGCCAACACACCACCAGCGCTGGAGCAGACAAACAAACCCAGCACCCACACCCAAGGAGCGTCCAATGACTCGCAACAAAGTTGTAGCCAACGTTGACCAAGCCATCGAAGGCCTCACCCCTGGCATGACCATCACCGTCGGAGGTTTCGGAATCTGCGGCAACCCCTTCCAGCTGATCGAGGCCATCGCCGACAAAGGCATCGACGATCTGACCGTCTACTCAAATAATCCAGGTTCGCACCCCGAGAGCGGGGCTCTAGGACTCGCGCATCTCGTCGAACGCAAGTTGGTTACCCGCTTCGGAGGCTCCCACAACTCCTTCAACAAGGAGTTCGAGCGCCAGTACCTTGCCGGCGAAATCGAAGTCGAGCTCATCCCCCAAGGCACTTTGGCCGAGCGCATGCGCGCCGGCGGCGCAGGCATCCCCGGCTTCTACACAGCCACCGGAACATCCACCTACGTCGCAGAAGGCGGACTACCCCAGCGATTCGACGGCAAGGGTGGAGTGGCTAAAGAGTCCCAGCCGAAGGAAACCCGCGTGCTGCCCTTCAAGGGCCAAGAACGCGAATACGTTTTCGAACCTGCGATCACCAGTGACTTTGGCCTGATCCGCGCGCACAAGGTAGATAAAGCTGGCAACTGCGTGTTCCGCAACACCGCCCAGAACTTCAATATGGAAGCGGGCATGTGTGCCGACATCACCGTGGTAGAGGCCGAGCAGGTTGTCGAGGTCGGCGAGCTCGACCCCAACGAAATCCACCTGCCCGGCATTTTCGTGGACCGCATCCTCGAACTGACCCCCGCGCAGGCCGAAAACAAGCCCATCGAGATCGTCATTACCCGTCCGAAGGGCGGCGAGGACCCCACGGAGGCCATCGCCCACCACGAACCCCTCATCCGCGAAGATGGCAAGGGCTGGACGCGTAACGGTATCGCCGCGCGAGCAGCTCAGGAACTCAACGACGGCGACTACGTCAACCTCGGCGTGGGCATTCCCACCCTGGTCGCCAACCATGTGCCTGATGACGTCGCGATCACCCTGCAAGGCGAGAACGGCATTCTGTCCATTGGTCCCAGCCCCACCGAAGATGAGATCGACGCCGACCTCATCAACGCATCCAAGGCGACAATCACCTTGCTGCCAGGATCCGCAACCTTTAGCTCGTCGATGAGTTTCTCCATGATCCGCGGCGGCAAGATCAATGCCGTGATTCTGGGCTCCCTACAGGTGGCTGAGAACGGCGATATCGCCAACTGGGGCATCTTGGGTAAGAAGATGAACGGCATGGGCGGCGCCATGGACCTGGTTAATGGCGTTGATCATGTGATTGCGGTGATGGAGCAGCGCTCCACCAAACACGGTGAGCCGAAGCTGCTACACCGTTGCACCTACCCTTTGACCGGTTCGGGTTGCGTCAAACGCGTCATCACCGACTTGGGTGTCTACGACATCACTGATGAGGGCTTCGTTCTGGTGGAGCTCGCGCCCGGTATCACCGTCGAGGACGTCAAGGCACACACGGAGTGCGATATCAAGGTGGCTCCGGGCGTCGCCTAGCACTCCCCTGCTGAAGGCGAAGGCGAGCGCGGTTTAGGCTGCTGGCTCGCCGTCGATCGGTGGTACTTCGCAGGATCTCTCAAGCCACAGCCCTGCCGCCGACAATCCGATGCCTCCCGCCGCGCTCAGCAGCACGGCCGGGAGGTCTTCGCCGGCCGAGACCAGCTGCGCAGCCTTGGGCACCACATACAATCCGATGCCGATGTAAGCACCTGCGGCGATGGCACCGGTCCAGGCACTCGCCCGTCCGATGGCCAACCAGTTGGCGATCGCGATGGGCGACATTTGCGAACGATCGAAGCCCACTGTGCCCTCTTCAACGTTGCGGCGCACCACCCGCGCCATCACGGCGCACACAGCTGCAACGAGCCACAGCATCGCGGCAACACCTGCGGATAGTGGTGGCATATCGCTGTAGAAGCCATAGGTGAGGATGGCTGCGGCGGCGGCAACAAATGCCCCACTTGCCACGAGTACTGTGGTGTTGGTTTTCTTCACAGTGTTACTCCTTCCATCCTCGTTATAGTGTTGAGTTCCGCCGGAGGCAGTACCTCGAGCAGTTCTGTAATGCTGTGTCCCCCAAGGGTAGCCGTTGGCTCGATCTCTAGCCAGGGCACAAGCACAAATGCCCGTAGATGGGCGCGGGGGTGTGGGACGGTCAGGTGGGGATCGTCGGAAGCGTAGCCCTCAATATCAACGATGTCGACGTCCAACGTCCGCGGCCCCCATCGCACTTCGCGCACCCGGTGGGCGTCTGCTTCGAGCTGCTGACATTGGCGCAACAATCCTTCTGCCCACTGGACGCTTGTCGTCTGCTGCGGCCATGTGACGCGAAGTGTGGCGTTGTAGAAGTCTTCTTGTTCTACCCCTCCCCACGGCGGCGTGACGTACACACCGGAGCAGCGCACCTCAGCACCGCTATCGCGGAAATTATTAATGACGCCGCGGAGCCTACGCACGCACGTGTCTGCATCGCCTATGTTGGCGCCGATGGATAGTACTGCGGTGGCGCTCATGCCCGCACCGACCTGGTTTTTCTGCTGCGGCGGGCGACCACCGCGACGTCATCGAATGTTAGGGGGATGGGGGCGCTCGGTTTGTGGATGGTCACCTCGACTGCGTGGAGTATGGGGTAGGTGTCCATGATCGTGTCGGCGATGGTGCCGGCGACGGTTTCGATCAGGTCGAAGCTTGGCCCAGCGAGGATGCCGTGGGCGATTTCGGCGAGTTCCCCGTAGTGGACGGTGCGTTCAAGCTGGTCGACTGGCTGCCCTTCGGCGTTGCGGGGGAAGTCCATCCAGCAGGTGATATCGGCGATAAATTCTTGGCCTTCTGCTTTTTCGTGCTCGAACACCCCGTGGTAGCCGTAGGCCCGCAGGCCTGTAAGTTCGATGCGATCAGCCATGGTGTGACGCCCCCAGTAAAAAGTCTGTGCTTGTGGTGGAGTGTGCGGTTGCGACGGCCTGTGCGACGTCGATGGCATCACGGGTGGAGGCGACATCATGGACGCGGACGGCCCACACATCCTTCGCAGCGCACAGTGCGCTTAATGCTGCGGTTGCGGGGTCGGCTGCGCGTGGGCCACTGTCCAGGCCGCGATCTGCGCGGATGGCTTGGAGGAAGCGTTTGCGGGATGCGCCGATAAGCAAGGGGTAGCCGAGTGCGCTTAAGCTGTCGAGCCCTGCGAGGATCTCCCAGTTGTCGCGCGGTGTTTTGGCGAACCCTAGGCCAGGGTCCAAAATGATCTGTTCCTCTGCCACGCCGGCTGCCTTCGCGTCGCGCACGAGTGCCTGGAGGTCGTCGTGGACTTCCTGCAGGGCGTTGCCCGGCGTGTGGGCGGTGCCTGCGGCGTCACCGTAGGCATCGGTTCGCCACTGCATGAGGATGGCCGGCAGCCCGGTGTCGGCGATGGCAGCAAACATGTCCGCATCCGCGCGACCACCGGAGACGTCATTGATGTAGTTCACCCCGGCATCTGCGCAGGCCCGGGCGACGGACGCACGCATCGTATCCACGCTGGTTATGACGCCGCGGGATGCGAGCTCGCGCACAACCGGCACGACGCGCGCGAGTTCCTGTTCTTCGGACACGCGGGTTGCGCCGGGACGGGTGGATTCCCCGCCGACATCGATGATGTCCGCGCCGTCATTAATCATTTGTTCGGCGTGCGCCAGTGCACGGCTGGGGTCGAGGTAATTGCCGCCGTCGGAGAAGGAATCCTCGGTGACGTTGAGGATGCCCATCACGAGGGTGCGACCTAGCTGGTTGCCTTGGACTGCGCTGGAATCGTTCACGATGCTTCACCTTGGTTCAGACCCGGTTGAGGTCTAGTTGGGGCCTTGTTTAGTCGCGGATGAGGGAGAGCACTTCGGCGCGTGATGCGGCGTTGGCTTTGAACCCACCGCGAACAGCGGATGTGGTGGTTCGGGCACCCGGTTTGCGGATCCCGCGCATGGCCATGCACAGGTGCTCGCACTCGATGACGACGATGACTGACTGTGCACCCAGTTTCTCGACTATCGCATCTGCCACCTGGGTAGTGAGGCGTTCTTGCACCTGCGGGCGTTTGGCGAACAGGTCTACCAGTCGAGCAAGCTTCGATAGCCCGGTGACCTGGCCGTTTTTTCCAGGGATGTAGCCGATGTGGGCGTGGCCGAAAAAGGGCACCAGGTGGTGTTCGCAGGTGGAGTAAATCGGGATGTCCTTGACGAGCACGAGTTCCTGGTGGTCCTCGCTGAAGGTCTTATTCAGAACTTCTGTGGGGTCGACGTGCAGGCCGGCGAAGACTTCCTCGTAGGCACGTGCGACGCGCGCGGGGGTGTCTTGCAGGCCTTCGCGATCGGGGTCCTCGCCCACCGCGATGAGTAGTTCGCGGACTGCAGCTTCCGCGCGCTCACGATCAAACATCTTTTAGTCCTCGCGCTCCGGGCTGTCGGGATTCTTGAGGTGCTTGGGCGCGGGAGTATCCCACGGGAAGCCCTTGTGTTCGTCGGTGGCAGGCTGATCTTCTATCTCGGCGTCGGTAGCGGTGCCGTGGCCTTCTGCATCCGTCTCAGGCTTATCGCTGACAGGTTCATCAGCGACGACCTCCGGGTGGTCCGGCTTTTCGTGCGCGGGTAGGGCGAAGCCGTATTCTTCCTGCTCCACAGGTGCTGCGCTGGACTGCTGGGCCTCGGGAATGCCGGTGTGGAAGCCAATTTCCTCTGCCGGCTGCTGGGCTTGCTGCGTCTGTGCTGACAGACCAGACTGGCCGTCGGTACCGGGGGTGCCGTAGTTGCTCCAGCCCGGGTGCTGACGGTAATCGCCCGAGTCCTGCTGCTTGCCGCCTCCGGGCCAGCCAGGCACTGTCCATCCTGCAGGCGGCGGGGTGCCACCGTATTGCCGCGGCGCAGCCGGCTGCTGCGGATCATACTGTTCTGACTGCTCAGGCTGGGCAGGTTGTGCGGCGGCACCAGGGTTAGCGGGGAACATGCCCATCTGCTGCTGGCGCTCGAGCTCAGCCTGGCGGCGGGCACGCGCAGCACGGGACGCCTCAATAATATTGAAAGGCTTCGGGGGCTCTTCACCACGCTCAATCGCGAGCTCGGTGGGGGTCTTCACCGGCTCCAAGCCTTGGCTCGGGAAGTAATCAGACTCGCCCGGGAACACCTCGATGCGCTCCTCCTTAGGCATGTCCTCAAACAAAGCCTCAAGGTCAGGACGACGCAGTGTCTCCTTCTCCAACAGCTTGGTTGCGAGCTTGTCCAAGTACTCGCGGCGATCCTTCAAAATGTTGTAGGCGACCTCATGGGCCTTACCAACCAAGTAGCGGACCTGCTCGTCGATCTGGTTAGCAACCTCAGGACTGTATTCCAAGGTGCCGCCGCCACCGCGACCGGAGAAAGGATCACCCTGCTCCTCACCGTATTTCACGGTGCCCATCTGCGGGCTCATGCCATACTCAGTGATCATCGCGCGGGCAATCTTGGTCGCCTGCTCAATGTCGTTCGACGCACCGGTAGTGGGCTCGCCAAACACAACCTCTTCAGCAGAGCGGCCGCCCATTGCGAATACGATGCGGGCAAACAACTCGTTGCGGTTGTACATGCCCTTATCGTCCTCTTGGGCAGTCATCGCATGCCCACCGGTCTTGCCGCGGGCAAGGATCGTCACCTTATAGACGCGCTCGATGTCCTTCATCGCCCACGCAGCAATCGTGTGGCCACCCTCGTGATAAGCGGTGACCTTCTTCTCCTTCTCAGAGATGATCTTGGAGGAACGACGCGGGCCACCAATCACACGGTCAGTGGCCTCCTCCAAAGCATCGCCAGTGATGACGTTACCGCCCACACGAGCGGTCAACAGTGCAGCCTCGTTGAGCACATTGGCCAAATCCGCACCAGACATACCCGCGGTGCGCTTAGCCAACGCCTTCAAATCAGCGTCCTTGGCGAAAGGCTTACCCTTAGCGTGAACCTCCAGGATCTGCTCGCGGCCCTTCAAATCAGGGTTGGTCACCGGGATTTGACGGTCGAAACGGCCCGGACGCAGCAAAGCCTGGTCCAAAATATCCGGGCGGTTTGTGGCAGCAATAAGGATGACGCCCTCGCGGTCGCCGAAACCATCCATCTCCACCAGCAACTGGTTCAATGTCTGCTCGCGCTCGTCGTGGCCACCACCCATACCGGAGCCACGCTGACGACCCACGGCGTCAATCTCATCGACGAAAATAATGCAGGGGCTGTTTTCCTTCGCCTGCTTAAACAGGTCACGCACGCGAGAAGCACCCACGCCGACGAACATCTCAACGAAGTCCGAACCCGAAATAGAGAAGAAAGGCACCCCGGCCTCACCAGCGACAGCTCGCGCTAACAAGGTTTTACCCGTACCGGGCGGGCCATACAGCAACACACCGCGCGGAATCTTCGCGCCCAAAGCCTCGTAGCGGGAAGGATCCTGCAAGAAATCCTTGATCTCCTGCAGCTCATCAACTGCCTCATCGGCCCCCGCGACGTCATCAAAAGTGTTGGTCGGCATATCCTTGGTCAGTTCCTTCGCACGGGAACCACCAATGCCAAACATGCCCATTCCGCCACCCTGCATGCGGGTGATCATGAACGTGATCAAACCAAACAGGATCAACATCGGCAGCAGCATCTGCAACATCGAACCCAAGAAGGAATCGCGGGAAACCTTCGTGGTGTACTTCTCAGCGCCGGCAGCCTCAACCTTGCTGAAAACATCCGGAGTAACCCGCGCGGGGTATTCCGCAACGACCTGCTCGATGCCGTCCTTTTCGTCAACGCTAATCGGGTCCTTGAGCTTCAGCAGAACCCGCTGCTCGCGATCATCAATACGCGCTTCTTTAACGTTCTTATCGTCCAGCTGCTTCATCGCCACCGACGTGTCGACGGGCCGATAGCCGCGGCTAGTGTCACTAAAAACGGTGAACACGTACAGGGACATCAGCACAATGGCCGCAATGACACTGATGCGCAGAAGCTTCTTATTGTCCATAGATAAACGCCCTCGCCCACCTCATGACGTCGCGACACTCACGGCCTGTTGGGGCGTGCGGGTCTGCACGTGGATGGAGGACGCAGGGACCCTTCCTTAGCTGCAGTTTGTTGGTTTCTACTACTGTAACGTGCCGGCGGCCATCAATGTTCCCCGGGGTAGTGAAAACCGCAGGCACACTTGCGCGCCGCGTATTACGGAGCGTGTGATTCCCACTCTTTCGGAACCATCGGTGTGCAGGCTGTCTTCTCGCCTGTACGCAAGCACCTCATCAACGGATCAATTGCTTCAGTACTGTATATCAGTTTCATCTGTTTAGCGGAATATCTAGACAGGAATTCTGACCCCCTAGACATCACTTATGGTTTTTACACCGTAGCTCTACTCGTAGCCGCCGGCGTATTTGCTTTTATATCTTCAGACAAACTTAAACTTCTGGAGAAAAACATCACAGGATTGTCCGTGGGGGCTTTATGATCATTCACTACGCGCTATCTAATTGTCCGCGTAGACGCTCGGTTTCAGGCTCGCCACAAACGGCAAATCACGGCCACGCTCCGCATAATCCAAGCCATAGCCCACCACGAACTCATTGGGAATATCGAACCCCAAATCAAACAGCTCAACCTTAGCCTTCACCGCATCAGGCTTACGCAGCAACGCAACAACCTCAAGGCTCTTCGGCCGACGGTTCTTCAAATTCTTAATCAACCACGACAACGTCAAACCAGAGTCAATAATGTCCTCAACAATGATGACATTCTTGCCCTCAATATCGCGGTCCAAATCCTTCAAAATTCGCACCACACCAGAGCTCGACGAAGAATTACCGTACGAAGACACCGCCATGAACTCCAACTGGCAAGGGATAGTCATCGAACGAGCAAAATCCGTCATAAAGAACACAGCCCCCTTAAGCACCCCCACCAAAATCAGGTCCTCAGGCTCATCACGGTAAGCATCCGACACACGCTCAGCAAGCTCCCGCACCCGCGCCTGCAGCGTCTGCTCATCAATCAACACAGCCTGCAAATCATCCGCATAGCGGCCCTCAGGAATGTTGAAGTCCGGATTGTCGTACAGTTCGTACTCTTCGTACATAAGCAAAAAGTCCTTTTAACCAAGGTTGAGGCCAGTGCGATCCACCTCAAGCTTGCCACCTCTGCGCCGCACTTCCAACCTGCCGCCCCCAACCCCACCGTCAGCCCTGCGCACAGCCACCGCCCCCTGCCCACTCCACGCGACAATCAACTGCACCACAGCACGAATACTCCCACCCGTCGGATTCGCCCCCACCAGCCGCAACCAACGCGCCACCACACGCCTCACAATCGGCACAGGCTGCCCCTCCAACACCTTCACGCTCAATGACACCGCCCCTCCCGCAACCACCGCGACGTCATCACGCAACACATCACACACCGCAGCATCAAACAAAGCATCAGCCAACTCATCCAACAATGCCGCATCCTCCGCAACATCATCAGCAGCCAACGCCACAGCCCCAACCTCAACAAACGGCATCACCCGCCGACGAACACGCACACGCTCAAAACGCTCATCCGAATTATGCGGATCCTCCCACACCGGCACACCAACCTCCACACACGCCCCACGCGTATCCGAACGCCGCACCGACAACAACGGCCGAACAACCTCCACACCCCCAACAACAGACACAGGACGCATAGGCGAACAAAAACCCCGCGACGCACTCAACACAAACGTCTCCGCCTGATCATCCGCCGTATGCCCAACCAACACCCGCCCAAAACCAGCATCAGCAAAAGCCCCAAAACGCCCCGCACGCGCCGCAGCCTCCACACCAACACGAGCCACCGCGGCGTCATCAATCACAGCACGCAACACCACAGCACGCGCCCCCAACTGCTCACACACACCAGCCACCCGGCGCGCCACCCCACCACTACCCGACTGCAAACCATGATCCACAACAACCGCATCCACCGGCACCCCACCAGCATCCGGACCAACCTCCGCCAACACCCCCAACAACAACGCCAACGAATCCGCACCACCCGACACACCCACCGCAACACTGCCCCGCCCACCAGCAACCCCCGCAGCGTCAACACCCTCCCACCACGCACGCACAGCACGACGCACCGTCAACAAACACGGACTGCGACGCGGCAACTCCCACACACCCACATGCGACGGCACAACTACCCCTCACGCAGCACAGACGCCAACTCATCCAACGCCGCACGCGCCGGCAACACCTCCGACTCATTCGACACAAAACCAAAGCTATACACGCGACCGCTATCCGCAGTCACCACACCAGCCAAACCACTCGTCGTCGTCAACGTACCCGTCTTCGCACGCACCCAACCAGCACCATCCAAACCATCAAAACGCGACGCCAACGTGCCCGAACCATGCGCCACCGGCAACAAATCCGGCAACAACCGCACACGCGCATCACTGCCCGCACCAGCCAACACCGACGACAACACGGACGCCGGAATCCGATCATCGTCGCTCATACCCGAGCAGTCATCCAAGTGCACCCCCTGAACATCAAAACCAGCCTCAGACAACGTTGCCAACACCGCAGCACCAGCAGCCGCAGCATCAGGCGCCTCAACCCCGCGAGCAACCGCAACCTGACGTCCCAACGACTCCGCCAACACATTGTCCGAATGCAACATCATTTCCCGCACGCGATCCACCAAACGCGCCGACTGCACCGACGCGACCTTACGCGCCACATTAACCTGCTGCGCATCCCCCTTGTCGCCCTTGCTGGTCTTGCTGGTCTTGCTGTCCTTGCTGGTCTGGCCAGTCTCGGCGGCAGCTGTATCCCCCTGCGCGGCCGACAACACAGCACCATCCCAATCCACATCAATCTCCCCCACACCCAAACGCGACGCAAACTCCCGAGCCACATCCATCGACGGCGAATCCGACCGCGGCACATCCCCCGTCGGCGCACCCACACGCGCCCCATACAGCATCGCAGGCTCAATCGGAGCAATAAAGCCCTCCGCAATATTCTCCTGCCCCCACTTCTCCAACCACGACTGCTGCGACCACACACTCGCATCCACAACAACACGCTCCGGCTGCACCCCAGCAGCCCTCACCTGACCAGCCAAATCATCCAACTGTTCCCCCGACAAACCCACATCACCCCCACCAACCAACACAACAGTCCGACCACCATCAACCACAAACACATCAGTCGACACACGATCATCCAAACCAAACGTCAACAACGCAGCCGCAGCCGTCAACACCTTCGTCGTCGACGCCGGACGAACCCCCACCGACGCATCCTTCTCCCACACCACATCCCCCGAAGACACATCACGAACACTGCCCACCAACTGACCCAAACGACGATCCCGCCCCAACACATCCAACTTCGCCCGCAACACTTCCATCTCCGAAGCAGACAACGGCGGCGCCGACACCACAGCCGCAGGCAACGACGGCGCAGAAACCACCGCGACGTCATCAACAATCAACGAATCCCCCGCATGAGCACGCAACACCGCAACACTCACAACACCCACAACCGCCGCACCAGTCACACCAGCCGACGCCAACCACCATTTTTTCGCCATGTACCAACCATAAACCAACCCCCGGGTACACTAATGAGCCATGAGCATCGAAGTAACCATCGAAATCCCCAAAGGATCCCGCAACAAGTACGAAGTAGACCACGAAACCGGCAAGGTCTACCTCGACCGCTACCTGTTCACCCCCATGGCCTACCCACTCGACTACGGCTTCATCGACCACACCCTCGGCGAAGACGGCGACCCCCTCGACGCACTGGTCATCCTGCCCGAACCCGTATTCCCCGGTGTGATCGTCAAAGCCCGCCCGCTAGGTGTATTCAAGATGACCGACGAAGCCGGCGGCGACGACAAACTGCTGTGCGTCATCGACGACGTCCGCTACGAGCACTTCCAGGACATCAACGACGTGTCCGACTTTGTCAAGGACGAAATCGAGCACTTCTTCGTCCACTACAAGGACCTCGAGCCCAACAAGGAAGTCACCGGCTCCGGCTGGGGCGACAAGGCAGAAGCCGAAAAAATCCTGGCAGAAGCCATCGAACGCCACAAGTAAAGCCCCGGGTGCCTGTAGCGCCCTCCGATAGGCCCCTTGGTGGGCTCCCTTGGCCTGCTGGCCGATTACCTTTACCGACCAGCAGGCCTTTTACTTTTGGGCGTGCACAAATTTCCAGCGCAACCCACCGCGCTAGTCGATGTAGCCGCGCGCTTGGAGGTACGCCCTTGACACCCAAGTGAAGAAGCCAACGGTCAGCAACCATATGCCGCAAGCAAATAGGATGATCGCCCAGGCTACGGCTTCGTAAGAAATCACGCAGCCCACACCAGCAATGGCAGCTGCTCCTCCAACCCAGGACATCACTGCAGGGACTCTTTGAGCGGGCGTCCACCAACAGAGGAGGAGCACCAGGTCAATCGGTGCTGTGAGTACGAAAAAGCACAAGCCTGCTATACCGATCGGCACAAACGCATCGTTATGGAGCACTCTTAGGAAGATCCAGGCGATCATCGCACTGCCCGCAACGACAAGCAGCAGGCGGAGCGCAAAGCTGTGCACTAAGGGCGGGCTGCTGGAGCTCTCAAGGTTGGGCTTGTGGTCGGGGGTATTGTTCGCTTTGTCCACTGTGCGTCCTATGGATCTTGTCGTGGGCTCTGGTCTTCTGAGGGGTTTATAGGCGTGATTGTTACTTTGTGCTGGCTATCGGGGGTAGCGCCTTGGCGGTTGTTGCCCCCTTAAAGTGGTCAAGACAGTCCGAACGGGACTGTTAGGCGGTATTGTAGAAGTCCAGCGTTGTTAACACCTGCGCCACGTCCAGCCCATTAATTATTGCACTGGAGTATCCCACCGATGCCGCACACGTCGATTCCCACTGATCTTCTCGAATCGCCCTCTTTCCAGCTTGAACGTTTGCGTCGGCGCACTCGTGATGAGGTCGAGGCATCGTTGGCTGAATACAAGACTTCAATCAGGGAGTACTGGGTGTTGACCAGTCTGGCTACGGGTAGTGCATCAAGTCAGACAGCGTTGAGCGCGATTTTGGGTGTGGATGCCTCCGATATGGTGCGACTGATTGACGGTTTAGAGACTAAATCGTGGGTAAAACGCGAGCGTGATCCCAAGGATCGTCGTCGGCAAATTGTTGCTTCAACGAAGAAGGGACGACAAGCGCAGAAAGAGCTAGCCGAGTTGGTGACTGCTGCGGAGGACCGAGCTCTAGACGAATCAACGTCGAAGCAATTGAAGCATTTGCGCAAGTTGGCTAAGGCGATTATTGCGGCTGAGGAGGACTAGGTGGTTGCGGTCGGGGGTTGATTTGGGCCCGTGGTTGCTCAGTAGAAACATCACGGTGGTTTCGACTGTGCCGACCCTGGCAGGCTTCTGGCCTGCGGAGGCACTGGATGCTGTTCGCTTGTTGATCTTTGGTGGTGAGGTCTGCCCGCCGGAGCTAGCGGATCGTTTGGCTACCCCTGGTCGCGAGATGTGGAATACCTGTGGCTCTACGGAGGCAACCGTGGTTGCGTGTGGGGTGCGTCTGTTGCCTGGGCGTCCGGTATTGATTGGTCAGCCGTTGGATGGGTGGCTGCTTGCTGTTGTTGATGGTGAAGGTCAGCCGGTTGCTGCGGGGGATGTTGGCGAGTTAATGATCGGCGGGGTTGGCTTGGCTCGTTATTTAGATCCTGAGAAGGATGCGCAGAAGTATGCTCCTGCGCTGGCCTTGGGTTGGTCACGGGGGTATCGTTCGGGGGATCACGTGCGAGCTACGGCTGAGGGATTGGTCTATGTCGGACGCGTTTTGGTGGCTGCCGCATCGAGTTGGGTGAGGTTGATGCAGCGGTTCAGGTTTTACCCGGGGTGCGTTCGGCATCTGTGTAGTGCTCTTCGTCGATGAGTCCGCGCCAGAGTCCGTAGAAGCATAGAATGTCGTCTTTGACGCTGCACCAGAGGGCGAGGTTGTTGTAGGCGAAGCCTAGTTCGCCGTCCTCGGCGATGGTGCCTTCGAAGTTGTGGACGGCGGCTAGCTTCTGGACGCGCTCAACTGTGACAGCGAGCGCGGGGTCAAGGGTGTTGGAAGGTATACGTTTTCCGCATCGTGTAGTTCAGATAAGGTGCTTCCAGTGTAGCTAGTCTGCGATTTGCTTGAGACCGCGGATCACGATTTTCGGGTCCGGCTGACCGACGAGCTCGTGGTCTTTGCCGGTGTATTCGAACTTGGACAGCACATAGCGCATGGCGTTGATGCGTGCGCGCTTTTTGTCGTTGGACTTGATGGTCACCCAAGGGGACTCATCGGTGTCGGTGTAGCGGAACTGTTCTTCCTTGGCGCGGGTGTAGTCGTCCCACTTATCCAGAGAGGCCAGGTCCATGGGGGAAAGCTTCCACTGGCGCACGGGGTCGACCTGGCGGATTGCGAAGCGGGTGCGCTGTTCTTTCTGCGTCACCGAGAACCAGAACTTGGTGAGGCTGATGCCTGAACCCATGATCATGTTTTCAAGCATCGGTACTTCGCGGAGGAATTCTGCGTGCTGGGATTCGGTGCAGAAACCCATGACGCGTTCCACACCAGAGCGGTTGTACCAGGAGCGGTCGAAGAATACGATTTCGCCGGCTGCTGGGAAATGCTCGATGTAACGCTGGAAGTACCAAGAGGTGGATTCGCGCGGGGAGGGCTTTTCGAGCGCTACGGTGCGGGCACCACGGGGGTTAAGGTGCTCGTTGAAGCGCTTGATGGTGCCACCCTTGCCTGCTGCGTCACGGCCTTCGAAGAGGATGATGTGGCGCTGGCCGGTGTCTTTGGTCCAGTTTTGCCACTTGAGGAGCTCGATCTGCAGGGCACGCTTGGTTTTTTCGTATTCTTCGCGGCTCATGCGTTCCTGGTAGGGGTAGTTTTCCCGCCAGGTCTCGACTGGTTTTCCGGAGGGGGTGATAAGGACCGGATCGTCCTCGTCGGAATCGTCTACGATGTAGCCCTCGGTAGCGGCGAGGTCAACAACTGGGAGCTCCTCATGCGTATCAGCCATGCCTATAATTTTAGACCTCCGGCCCCCTATTGTCTCTTGTTTTCCCATACGGGGGTAAACAAGAAAACCCCGCGGAATATGCGTGAAGCACACAGCGCGGGGTTTCAGTTTTCCAAGGATTAGAAGCCTCGGAAGGGCGTCAAATTACTTGACCAGACCGAGGAGGTCCTTGGAGCCCTCAGCAACCTTGCCGAAGGGAGCCAGGAAGCGAGCGATGTCAGCGAAGTTGACGGTCTTGAAGAAGTCGGTGCCACCCTCAACAGAGTAAGAGGTGAGCTTGGTGAGGAAGTCGATGACTGCGTTCATGTGAAATCTCCTTTAAGAGAAAATTGAAAAGATTTGGGGGCGATCCCCAGACCAATACTGTCAGGGATCAACAAGCGGCCAGCTGGGCCGCAGACTTAACTCTTACTTGGAAGAGAAGGTGTTGACAGCCATGCCAAGAGCCTTAACAGCCATGGGCAGGTTCTCAACGATGTCGCCGAAGCCCTTGACGAAGGTAGCGAAGTTGCCGAGCTGGTCCTTGATAACGGAAAGATCCATGTAAGTCTCCTAAAGATGGTGCCAGCCATTGCCGGCGCAAATGTGAAAATGCTGGCGCCTCTTAACGCCACCCTTATTAAAACACCCGAGGGGCGCAAATGCCAGCACATTCCATTTAGTCCCCTATTCGGGGTAAACCCCCGCCACCCAGGGAAATAAATCCCAAGGTGACGGGGGCTCTGAGTTAGCAGTAATGCAGCTTAGAAGCCACCCATGCCGCCCATCTCGTCAGCACCAGGCATAGCAGCGCCGGCAGGCTGAGGCTTGTCAGCGACAACAGCCTCGGTGGTCAGGAACAGAGCCGCGATGGAGGCAGCGTTCTGCAGAGCAGAGCGGGTGACCTTCACCGGGTCGTTGATACCTGCAGCCATCAGGTCGACGTACTCACCGGTGGCGGCGTTCAGGCCCTCACCGTTGGGCAGGGAAGCAACCTTGTCGGCAACCACACCGGGCTCGAGACCAGCGTTGAAGGCGATCTGCTTCAGCGGTGCAGACAGTGCCTCACGGACGATCTTCACACCGGTTGCTTCGTCACCAACAAGGTCCAGGTCGGAGTCGAGGACGTGGGAAGCCTGAAGCAGGGCGACGCCACCGCCGGCGACGATACCCTCTTCTACGGCAGCCTTAGCGTTGCGCACGGCGTCCTCAATACGGTGCTTGCGCTCCTTGAGCTCGACCTCGGTAGCGGCACCAACCTTGATCACTGCGACACCGCCAGCGAGCTTTGCCAGGCGCTCCTGAAGCTTCTCGCGGTCGTACTCGGAGTCAGAGTTGTCGATCTCCGCACGGATCTGGTTAACGCGGCCCTGGATCTGCTCAGCGGAACCTGCGCCCTCGACGATGGTGGTGTCGTCCTTGGTGACAACAACCTTGCGTGCGCGGCCGAGAAGCGGAATGTCGGCGGTCTCGAGGGAGAGACCGACCTCTTCGCTGATGACCTGGCCACCGGTGAGAATAGCCATGTCCTGCAGCTGAGCCTTGCGGCGGTCACCGAAGCCCGGTGCCTTCACAGCAACAGACTTGAAGGTGCCACGGATCTTGTTAACCACCAGGGTGGACAGGGCTTCGCCCTCAACATCCTCAGCAATGATCAGCAGCGGCTTGCCGGTCTGCATGACCTTCTCCAGCAGGGGAAGCAGGTCCTTGATGTTGGAGATCTTGGAGCTGACCAGAAGGATGTAGGGATCCTCCAGAACAGCTTCCTGACGCTCCATGTCAGTGGCGAAGTAGCCGGAGATGTAGCCCTTGTCGAAGCGCATACCCTCGGTCACGTCGAGCTCGACACCAAAGGTGTTGGACTCTTCAACGGTGATGACGGACTCTTTGTTCAGCTTGCCACCTCCGACCGCGTACATAGCCTGAGCGATCTTGGCACCGATAGCGGGGTCAGCAGCAGAGATACCAGCGGTAGCTGCGATCTCTTCCTCAGTCTCAATCTCCTTAGCGGAGCTCAAAAGCTGCTCGGTCACCTTGGCAACGGCCTGCTCGATGCCGCGCTTGATACCCATCGGGTTGGAACCAGCAGCAACGTTGCGCAGACCCTCGCGGACGAGAGCCTGGGCCAGAACGGTTGCGGTGGTGGTGCCGTCACCCGCGACGTCATCAGTCTTCTTGGCGACTTCCTTAACCAGCTCGGCGCCGATCTTTTCGTAAGGATCCTCGAGCTCGATCTCGCGAGCGATGGAGACACCATCGTTGGTGATAGTCGGGGCACCCCAGGACTTTTCCAGGACGACATTGCGGCCCTTGGGGCCGAGGGTGACCTTGACAGCGTCTGCGAGGATGTTCAGGCCCTTTTCTAGGCCACGGCGTGCTTCCTCATCAAAGGCAATAATCTTAGCCATAAGTGGTGTTTCTCCTTGATTTTTATCGGAAATTGTTCAGCCACTGGACACCTCAGCGATAAGCCCGCGACGGCCACGACACCCCATCTATAGGGCGCCGAACCCACCGAAGTTTCCAAGCCACCCCTCGCACCTGACCTCTCCCGGTATCATCTTGGAAAAATCTGGCACTTGAAGTAGCTAAGTGCTAAAGCCATTTCTAGCACTCGATACCACCGAGTGCAATAAAACCCGCCGCCGTGGGCACGATGTTCGCCCACAGCCGACGGGTCATACAACTAGCAGGGAAAGCCGGCTAATTCGCAGCAGGTTGCGCAGGTACCTCAGCCAGAGCTTCCGCAGGTGCCTCAGCAGGGAACTGCGCCGGTTGAGTCTGCATCGGATCCTCCATGGGAGTCATAGTCCAACCAGTAGTCGGGCCGGCACCTCCCTCAACCGGCCCAACACAGTGTGCGGCGAATTCGAGGAATACTGCACCCGCGCCCACTGCTACACCGATGCGTCCTGCGCAAGATGCTGTGCAACCTCGCGGATCGCGGCGTCATCAACAACAGTGCGTTTAAGCGTCAATTCCGCACGTCGAATACCTTGCACGTAGGTGTTCTGCCGCTCCGGGGAAATCCCCTGCGCGATCGCAAAGTCCCAGAGGAAGATCAACCGAAGGAGCACGGCGGTTGTTTCCGCAGTGGTGGGAACGGTTTTGGTGCCTGAACCCCCGTAACCGATGATCAACGCCCTACGCATGTTGCCCTCCTGCAGTCATCACTATCACCAGCGCCTGTAGACAGCGGCCTGCTGCTTTCACTTTTCACCCTCACTTTAAAACGCAAATCTGCAGCACGTCCTGAAAACTACCCCTTTCAACCCCAATCATGCCTGCTAGCAGCACCCCTGCGGTTCCCCGTCAGGCCTCACTACACTGGAATGGCATGAGCGAAACCACCATCAATCCTGAACTCAACAATCAAGCAGCACGCATCCGCGACGTCATCAATGGACAGCGGGACCACATCAAACAGCAACTCACCGAACTGGTCTCCTACAACTCCGTCCACAACGAGCCCAGTTGCGAACAAGACTGCGCAGCAGCAGGCGCGTGGGTGAAGTCCGCGATGACTGAAGTCGGGCTCGACGTCCGCGAAGAAAAAACCGCTGACGGATCCCTGGCATACATCGGCACCAAGCATGTCAGCGACACTGCCCCCACGGTCCTGCTGTACTGCCACTACGACGTGGTTCCCGCCGGCAACCCCGACCTGTGGGTCTCCGGCGCTTTCGAGCTGACCGAACGCGACGGCCGCTGGTACGGCCGCGGCACCGCCGATTGCAAGGGCAACGTGGTCATGCACTTCGCTGCTCTGCGTGCGGCGGAGGAGCTCGGCGGGCCGAAGTGCAACATCACCATGCTGGTGGAGGGCTCCGAGGAGCGCGGCGGCGAAGGCCTCGATGATCTGATCAAGCGCCACCCCGAGCTGTTCGAGGCAGACACCATCATCATCGCCGATACTGGCAACGTTGCGGTGGGCGTCCCAACAATTACGACGTCGCTTCGTGGCGGCGCGCAGGTTGTCGTCACGGTGGACACGCTGCGCACCCAGGTTCACTCCGGTGGTTTCGGCGGCCCCGCACCCGACGCAACCTTTGCACTGATGCGCATTATTAATAGCCTTCGTGATGAGTCAGGGGCGGTCACCATCGACGGAGTGGACTGCACCCGCCAGTGGGAGGGCGTGGGTTATGACGCCGAGACCTTCCGCAGCGACGCAGGCATCCTCGACGGTGTTGACATCCTCGGTGACAGTACCCAGATTGCCTCGCAGTTGTGGGCACGGCCGGCCATCAGCGTCACTGGTTTCAGCTCCACCCCGGTGGCTCATGCTGTTAATGCTGTTCCGAACACCGCCCAAGCAAAGTTGAACCTGCGCGTCCCTGCCGGGCTGGACTCCCACGACGTTGTCGCCAAGCTTGAGGCGCATCTGCGTGCGCATGCTCCTTGGGGCGTGAAGGTCGACATTGAGGTAAGTGACGTCAATCAGCCTTTCCAGGGCAACACGGGCCGGACTCTAGTCAGCGATTGCCTCGGCGCTGCCTATGGCAAGGATGTTGAGTTCTGTGGCTCCGGTGGGTCGATCCCGCTGTGCACTGCTTTACAGGAGGCTTACCCGGATGCGGAGATCGTGCTCTACGGCGTGGAGGAACCATTGTGCACCATCCACTCACCCAATGAGTCCGTTGATCCGACCGAGATCGAGGCGATCGCTACAGCGGAGGCTCTGTACTTGCTCAACCGCTCTTAAGGCTACAGCCACACAGCGTATTAAGCAGTTCTAAAGCTAATTAATACCCCCTTCATTATTGTTGAGCAACCCTGGCGTGCTGCAGAAATGCGGCAGCCGGGGTTTTCTTTTACCCCCATGTGCCGGTGCATTACTTGCACATATTAGTGAGCACCATTACATTGGTCGTCATGACTTTCGCACTGAACGCTTCCGGCATTGCAGCCCCCGCAGCGGGCTCCAATGCCGTTCAGGCCATTCAGTGCCCCCTTAAAGCGATTAAGGCCCCTGTAACCCTAGCCGCCGTAGCCGCAGTAGCGGAGCTACGAGTGCTCAAGGCCATGTGCCCCGGTGAGGTTTAAAGACTGACTCCTCACACGGGGAATGGCCGTTAATCACCCAGGCAGCCCGAGTCAGTCACACTCACCAAAACCAAGACTCGCTTTAAGGACACTCCCCGTGAATACCTCAACCATCACCCGCAACCCCCACACCACCCACACCACCTTCACCTCCACCCGGGGCACCACTACTCAGCCCACTCACTCACCCCAACCCTGCACCCGCAGCGAAGAATCCGACCCCTTCTTTGAACGCTTCGGCCAACAACTGCCCCGCGGTCTGCGCGAAGAAGCACAGGGCATGAGCTGGCAGGAGTTCATCGGCACCTACGGCCGCATCGACACCCACCACATCCGACACCTCTCCCAAGAAAAGATCGGCCTGGGCACCTTCCGCTTTGAAGCTGACATCGACGGCACCCACCGCGAAATCGTCGCCACCGGCCCGATCAGCGCATGCACCAACCTGCTGTCCGACATGGGTCGGCGCATCGAGATCCTGAACTTCCACCAGTACCGCGTCTTCGAAGGCACCGTCACCTTCATCCGCGCAACCAACAATCGCGAAACCTGCTGGGCTGTCGGTTTTGGCCCAAGCCAGGAACTGTCTGCAGCATCCGTCATGAGCGCTGCTAGCTGCCGACTCTACGGCTAGCAGCTGGCGCGCAGCACCTGGGAGGTGTCCAGGACGGCAGCCTTCCAGGAATCAGCACGACGTTGAGCAACATAGCCGGGCTCAATAGACAACACGCGTTCTAAAGCCTGCGCACACCCGAGCTCATTGGCTACTGGCCGCAGCATCTCAACGAGCGCGGCGAGATCCTCGCGCACATCGACCTCACGCACGTCACGGTCCGCAATCACGAGTGCATCCAAACCATAGCGAGCAGCACGCCACTTGTTTTCTGCATTATGCCAATGGGGCAGGCTGGGCAGCACACCAAAAAGTTCCTCATCGCTGACATCCGGTCCGTGAGCGTCGATGTACTCACCCAGCCGCTTGTCGTAAAACACAACCAGAGCGTGAATGAGTGCCGCAATCGACTCGACGTCATCAAGCGACGCAGGAGCATCACACACGCGGACCTCGACCGTGCCATATTCCACCGCGGGACGAATATCGAAATGCATCGACCCCGTATGGCTAGTCACGCCAGAGCGCCCCTGCTGCTCCATATAGTCCTCGTACTCCGCCCAGGAGCGGAAGGTATAGGGTATATCGGCGGTCGGCAACTGCTGGTACAACATCGTACGATTCGACGCATAGCCAGTATCCACACCATTCCATGCCGGACTACTAGCGGACAGCGCCAAAAGGTGCGGAAACTTCACCATCAGCGCGTTAATAATCGGCCACACCCGGCGCTGCTCACTCACACCCACATGGACGTGCAGGCCCCAAATAAGCATCTGCCGGCCCCAAAACTGCGTGCGCTCAATGATCTCCGAATACGTGCCCTTGTCGGAGACTTCTTGGTCCTCCCACTGGGCAAAAGGATGGCTACCAGCACTCCACACGGCAAGGCCCTCGCCCTCAGCGGCCTCAGCCACCGCGCGAACACCGCCACGGATCTGCTTCATAGCCTGCGGGATCGTGTCGCACACACCGGTGACGACCTCAACGGTGTTGGCCAAAAACTCGCGTTCCAGGCGGGGCACTTCTGCTTCACCTTTAGCCAACATCGGTGACGCCGCGTCAATCACCGCCTGCGCACGATTGACTAACTGTCCCTCGGAGTCAATCAACGCAAGTTCGTATTCAATACCCACAGTGGGACCCGAGCCAGGAAACATTTTTAGCCTAAGTCTTGAGTGACGATCACCAGCACACCAGGCAACTTAAGCATGGGGCCGGTCTTTTCCTGCACACCAACGTGCAGTTGCTGGGCCAAAGCCCTAGCGTTGACCTCTTCAGTGGTGTTACCGGGGGTGTAGAACACAGCAGATTGGGGCAGGATCTCGTCAGCAAAATTGCCAACGTTCGCCACGTTCCACTCGCCCAAACCCTCGCTCACGCGGGCAGCCAAACCGGGCACATCTGAGTTGTTGAGGACCTGCACCTCGACCTTCTTATCGGCCACTGCAGCAGGTGCGGACGCACCAGGCTTGTCCTTGTCTTTGTCCTTATCTTTATCAGCAGGCTGCGCCCCATCAGAGGAAGAAGGTTTCGCACCGCTTTCAACCTGCGGCTTATCCGCCTCATCCGATGTAGCGCCGGCATCCTTGGAGGCCGACTGTGAGGACTGTACCGCAGTCCCCGCGGCGTCATCATAAGAAGAATTGAACTTCGCGAAAAACGCCCAACAACCCAGCAGCACCGCCACTGCCAGCAAAATCATCACGATTCCGCGAATAGGCGCACGACCAGGTTCGTCTTGCGCTACCGACTGCGCTGCTGCAGGGATCTCATTACTCATGGGCACTATCGTAGCGGTCGCGGGCCCGCCGATCACGAATGCGCGCGAGCCTACCCATCAACAATGGGTGCGCCTCCCATGCATCTGGGCAATCAACCAGCTGGTTTAGCCGCTGATAATAACGCACCGGGCTGATACCGAACCTGCGGACGATGAGCTCTTCCTTCGCACCCGGGTTGCGTACACCCGCCTGCTGTTCAAAGGCCAATAGTTCGGCATCGCGTTCGCTGAGCATGCAATGAATACTATGGAATACTTATCCGCATGACTATTCGCGCGATCGTTATCAATGGTGACCCGGTGCTCCACACCCCTACTGCCCCGGTGGAGCGTTTCGATGACGAACTACGCCAACTGGTCGACGACATGTTCGACACCATGGATCGCGCCCACGGCGTGGGTTTGGCGGCCAACCAGATTGGCGTCGGTCTGCGGGTGTTCGTCTTCGACTGCCCCACGGACCTGGACGATCCTTCAGCGCCTAACCTCCGCGGCGTCGTTATTAATCCCAAGCTGGAGGTCAATGGTGAACCCGAAAAGGATGAAGAAGGCTGTTTGTCGCTGCCCGGCGCGTCCTTCCCCACCGAGCGCATGTCGTGGGCTCGCGTCACGGGTGTTGACGTCGCGGGGGAACCTGTGGCCTATGAGGGTTCCGGTTTTTTCGCCCGCTGTTTGCAGCATGAGTGTGGGCACTTGGATGGTTTTGTCTACACCGATGTGTTGAAGGGTCGGTGGAAGAAGGCTGCGGCGAAGGCAATTCGTCGCGAGGGGTGGACGGATGCTGGCCTGACGTGGATGCCTGGGGTGGATCCGGATCCCTTTGGTCACGAAGACTAGACGAGGGATAAGACAAACACCGTGCGCCAGTATGTTGTGCAAACCCCGAATGTTGGGGATCGCGTTATTGTTCGACGTCAGTTGGGGGATGCGCAGGGCTATTTGACGGATGTCATTGGCCATGTGTTGAGTGTGGAGCCGTTGGTTGTGCGCCCGCAGTCGGTGGGTGGTTTGGAGTCGTCGGCTGAGGCTGTTGCTATTGATGAGGACAGTGTTGTGGCGTTGCGGGTGTTGCCTGCGCGTAGGGTGCGGAATTCTGACATCCGTGCTGTTGAGGTAGCGACGGCGAAAGCTTTCCCTGGTTTGGAGCATGTGTGGTGTGGGGGTTGGTTGCTGCGTGCTGGGGATGGGATTACGGAGCGGAGTAACTCCGCAGCCCCCTTGGGCCATTCTGCGGGTTTCGAACCGGTACCCGTGGAAGAGATCGTTGATTTTTATGCGCGCCATTCGATGACGCCGCGGATCATGCTGCCGGATCGTATTGGTCGACCTGCGGAGTCTTTGTGTGTGCCTCCGCGGTGGCGGCGGGGGCCGGAGATCAGCGTGATGGTGAAGGACCTCGAGGCTGCTCAGCCACCTCAGCTGGAGGGTGTGGAGTTTCGTTGTGATGAGCAGCCGGATGAGGAGTGGATGGGTTTGTACCACTTCCGGGGCAAGCCTTTGCCTGCGCATGCGTTGGAGTTGTTGCGTCATCAGATTGATGGGGTGATGGGCTTTGGCCGTTTGCTCATTGGGGGGAGGACGGTTGCGATTACTCGAGGCACAGTGACGTCGTCGGATGATGGGTGCACGTGGTTGGGTTTTTCTGCGGTGGAGGTCGCGGAGGGTTTTAGGCGGCGCGGTTTGGGGACGCATTTGTGTTCGCAGATGTTGGCGTGGGGCCATGCTCAGGGCGCTGGGAGCTCGTATTTGCAGGTTATTAGCAGTAATGTGGCGGGTATTGGGTTGTATGATGCTTTGGGTTTTTATGAGCATCATCGGCATCGTTATGCAGAGCTTGTGGTTGGTGGTGCGTAGTGGGTTTCCGGGTTGCGACGTGGAATATTAATTCGATTCGTTCCAGGGTGGATCGGGTTGTTGCTTTGTTGGAGCGCCACGATATTGATGTGTTGTTGTTGCAGGAGACGAAGTGCCCGCCGGACGCTTTTCCTTTTGAGGCTTTTTTTGAACGTGGTTATGACGTCGCGCATAACGGTGTGAATCAGTGGAATGGGGTGGCCATTGTGTCTCGGGTGGGTATTGATCATGACAGCGTTCAAATGTCTTTTGCTGGCCAGCCTGGTTTCGCTAAGGATCCGGCGGCGGAGCAGTCACTGGAGCCTCGGGCCGTGTTTGCGCAGTGTGGTGGGGTGGATTGTTGGTCGCTGTATGTACCTAATGGGCGTAGCTTGAAGGATCGTCATTTCGATTACAAGATTGCCTGGTTGAAGGCTTTTGCCGAGCAGGTGTCTTCGTCGGGGTTGACGGTTGTGGGTGGGGATTTTAATGTGGCGCCTTTGGATGAGGACGTCTGGGATATTGCTTATTTTTCGGGTTCGACGCATGTGTCTGAGACCGAGCGCGCCGCGTTAGATTTATTTGATGACGCCGGGTTGGTTGAGGTCACGCGTCCGCTGACGGGCCCAGGTTTTACGTATTGGGATTACGCTCAGGGCCGTTTTGCTAAAAACGAGGGCATGCGTATTGATTTTCAGTTTGCTAGCCCGGATCTTGCGTCCCATGCGCGGGCTGCGCTGATTGATGTGCAGGAACGTTCTGCGGAGCGCACATCGGATCATGCGCCGGTCGTTGTGGATTACGATCTTGAGCCCTCACGCGAGTGGATGCTTGCTCCCGAAGACTGCCCGCAGCGCGAGCAGGAAGACTGCGCCTCGTGATACATACTTTCGCTTCGGTGGTTCCTTTTGATTCTTCGCTGAGCACGTGGCAGTGGGTGGCGTTGTTTATCGAATATACGATCAAGATTGTTGCGATCGGTTGGGTGCCGGCTGGCCGCAAGCCTAGTTCTTCTAGCGCCTGGCTGTTGGCGATTTTGTTGATTCCTTTGATTGGTCTGCCGCTGTTTTTGCTGATGGGCAGCCCTTATATCAATGGTCGTCGCCACCGTATTCAGCGGGAAGCTAATGAGGTCATTCAGGATGTGCAGGCGGATTTGCCTGATGTTCCCGCACCGGTGAGCCCGGAGCTTGCGTCGATCATTCATCTCAATCGGGTGCTTACTGGCATGCCTGCCGTGGTGGGCTGGAACCAGGGCCTGCATTCTGATTATGAGCAGTCGATCCAGGCTATGGCTGATGCGGTGGATGCTGCCGAGAGCTATGTTTATGTGGAGATCTACATCGTGGCGTGGGATCACACCACGGACGTGTTTTTCTCCGCTTTGCAGCGCGCGGCAGCCCGCGGCGTCGACGTCAGATTGTTGTTCGACCAGGTTGGCTCCTGGAAGTATCCGGGGTACCGCAAGCTTGGCCGCAGGCTCACCCAGGCTGGGGTCAATTGGCGCATGATGCTTCCGCTGGCCCCATGGAAGTGGCGCTTCCGCCGGCCAGACCTACGCAACCACCGCAAACTGTTGATCATTGACGGCCAGCGTGCGTTCATGGGAAGCCAGAACATGATCGATTCTTCCTACCTGCTGCGCAAGAATGTCAAAAAGGGTACCCACTGGGTTGATGTGATGGCGGAACTGGGCGGCCCAATCGTCAGCTCCTTGGAAATGGTGTTTGCCATGGACTGGTTAATGGAAACCGACGAGTTGGTAGAGATCGTACCTTCGGCCAACGACATTGCCTTGGATTCCTCCCCCGGAGCGAACATTCTGCAGTTGGTGCCCTCCGGCCCCGGTTATTCCACTGAACCGAACTTGAGGATGTTCGTGTCTTTGGTGCACCACACCAAGGAACGCTTGATCTTGTGCAGCCCCTATTTCATCCCCGATGAGTCCCTATTAGAGGCGATCACAACGGCGTGTTACCGCGGCGTCAGGATTGATTTGTTGGTCAATGAGCAATCGGACCAGTTTGTGGTGGGCCACGCCCAATCCAGCTATTACCAGTCGCTCCTCGAGGCTGGTGTGCATATTCACCTCTACCCCGCGCCGGCTGTGCTGCATTCAAAGTTCTTGGTGTGCGACCCTGGCCCCGATGCTATTGCGGTGATGGGCTCGTCCAACATGGACATGCGTTCCTTCGGCCTCAACTACGAAATTTCGATGATGAACTCTTCCGGGGATTTGAAAAATCAGCTCACCGACCTGGCCAAACAATACATGGACGTGTCTAGGGAGCTGTCGTTGGAGGAGTGGAAGCAGCGGGGATTGTTCCGACGCTATGTGGACAATGCGATGCGCCTGACCTCCGCCCTTCAGTAGGGCGAAAGCCAGGCGCTCTTCCCGCAAAACCCTGGGTGGGGCGACGCAGTTTAGACGTCGCGTTTGTTGATCAGCAGCATGCCCAGCAGCAGGATCACAAAGAAGACCACCACCGAATACACCAGGGAGCCTGTGGTTTCCCACGGTGCATCCGGAATGGGGGAATCGTTGATAAAGGCATTGAAGTTGGTGATGGGGCCGAAGCGTGTAAAGAATTTACCGATCTTCGGCAGCATGCTCAGCAAGCCTTCGAGCATGAGGTACCACACCAAAACGATGGAGATGGCGCCGGCACTTTGACGAACCAGCATTCCAACGCCCATGGCAAGGACGACCATCATGACTGCCGTCAGCGGCACCTTCCACAGCTGCTCCTGCACGGCGTCGAGACCAAATTCCAGCGCCGCACCGTACTCTGAGCCAAGCATCAGACGTCCGACAGCGAACACAACGACGGTTGCTAGGAAAGACAACACCGCGGCATAGGTGGCGTAGAGGAACAGCTTGGCTGCCAGGACTTTCCACCGTTGAGGTGTGGCTGTGTATGTCACGGTGTGAACACCGTAGCGGTATTCGGTGGTGATCACCATGACCGCTTGGATGATGATGACGACTATGGCTACGGCGGTCACGCCCAGCAGCATGTTCGACGGGGTAAAGCCCAGCGCGGCCCCGGGTGCATCCTTGTCAGTCATCGTGATTTGGATGAGGGGGAATAGGAAGGAGAAGAACAAAAACAGGCTGGTTGTCCACCACAGCGAGGCCGTGGTGTGCAGCTTTGTCCATTCGGCTCGAAGTGTACGCATTAATGCTCTCCTTGGTACTGGACGGAATCGCTCGTGGATGCCATGAAAGCCTCTTCGAGACTGGCGCGTTGGGTGCTTAGCTCGGCTAGGGGGATGCCCACGGAGAAGGCGAGTCCGCCGACGTCTTCACCGCTGCTGCCGTTCACCACGAGGGTGTGCCGGCCTTCCTCATCCTGGCCGCGGGTGAAGCTGAATTGCTCTTCTTCAAAGGCGCTGGCCAGTGGTTCGAGGTGCTCGGGTTCGCGAGGGCGAACAACCACCGAGGAGTGCGCACTGTTTTTAATAAATTCGTACGTTGACTGCTGTGCGATGAGCTTGCCACGGCCGATGACCACTAGCTCATCGGCTGTCAGTGCCATTTCGCTGAGCATGTGGGAGCTGACAAAAATGGTGCGGCCTTCGCTGGCGAGGGTCTTGAGGAAGTTCCGCACCCACAGGATACCTTCCGGGTCGAGGCCATTGACGGGTTCGTCCAACATGAGCACCTCGGGATCCCCCAAGAGTGCTTGGGCAAGCCCCAGGCGCTGCCCCATGCCGAGTGAAAACCCGCCGACGCGTTTTTTGGCTACCTCCTCCAAGCCGACGAGGCCGAGAACCTCATCGACGCGGCTGGTGGGTATGCCTGCGGAGTGAGCGATCCATCGCAGGTGGTTGCGCGCGCTGCGGTTGGGGTGCACCGCCTTCGCGTCCAGCAGCGCACCTACGGTGTGCAGGGGGTTGCTGAGTTTGTTGTAGGGCACGCCGTTGATTGTTGCGGTACCGGAATTGGGCCGGTCAAGTCCGAGAATCATGCGCATGGTGGTTGATTTTCCGGCGCCGTTGGGCCCGAGGAATCCTGTGACGATCCCTGGCCTGACGTGGAAGCTCAGGTCATCGACGGCGCGGGTGGCGCGGTAAGTTTTCGTAAGCCCTTCGACTTCAATCATGACTTTTACCTTATATGATGGTGTGATGCTGGACTTTTGGCGGCGCCGCCTGCGAGGGCTTCGTTTCTTAGCGACCTCGCTTGGCTTGATGATGCTGGTCACCGTGGTTGTCACGGTGGGAATTCTGGCTGCCGGCGTGTCCATGGCGAATACATCGGATGCGCGGCGTCATGACATGGGGGTTTTGATTTCAACAACAGAGCCCACGGCATTTTCTGCCCACCGTTTGTATTCGTCCTTGTCGGTGGCCGATATGTCAGCCACCACTGCATTTGTTGGTGAGGATGCTGCGGATTATGACGTCGCGTTGCGTCACGCTGTGGAGGCAGCCACTGATGTTGCAGGTGGTTTGGACACCCAGGATCCGGACGACGCGAAGACGATGGCGTTGGTGCAGGAGGTTCAGCAGCAGCTGCCGGTGTATTCGGCGATGGTTGCCAGAGCGCAGGCTCTGGGTGATACCGCGGAAATGTCGGATGCGACTGCGTTGATGCGTACCACCATTCTTCCCACTGCGGAGGCCTTGTTTGTGCGCACCAACCGTAAGGTCTCTGATGATCAGGCGGCGTTGACGCACCCCCAGTGGGTGCCGATTTCTGGTTTGGTTGTTGCCGTGGGCATGTTGCTTTTGGCCCAGGTTTTCTTGGCATGGCGCACTAATCGCCGGCTCAATAAGGGTTTTGCGGCGGCGACGGTCATGATGACGACCGCTTTGTTGTGGGTGGGTGTGTCCAATTGGATGACGTTTAATGCTGGCGTGAAGGGTTTCGAGGAGGCCTCTGACCCGTTGAAGGCTTTGACCAACGCCAGGGTGTACGCCCAGCAGGCCCGCACCGATGAGACCCTCGGTTTGGTGGTCGATAAGCGCACCACGGTCGACACCTTTACATACGATATGCAGCGTATTTCCCACGCTTTGGATGTATATGCGCGTTCCGACTTGGCGGAAACACCGGCGAATGCTGAGCGGCTCGAGGCCGCTCGCTCGGCGGTGGAGCAGTGGAAGCAGGCTCACCCGTTGAAGCTCAGCGGCACTGCCGCGCAGGGCGCGGCCTACCAGGCGGTGGATGACAATGTTGCCGAGCTGATGCGCAATGCCCGCCAAGAACTGCGCAGTTATTTCAATGTTGGTTTTTCCGCCAGCCGGGTGGTCAGCGCGGTCGTGTTTGTGCTGTCGCTGGCATCAGTGTTGGCTCTGTGGTTGGGCATCAGGCCTCGTTTGCAGGAGTACCTATGACAGACAGCAACGTGACTCGACCGAACGCCGCGGACCCCGCGCCTACTGCGGCTACGGCGGCTGTGCCCTTTGATCCTTTCGCCGACGATGACGACGAGCTCGATCAGCTGGTCAGTGGTTTAGACAATCACCGGGCTGCACTCAACACATTTAAACAGAGAAGAACGACGTCGCGTGCTGCGCGCCTGGTCGCAGACGGAATGGTGGAGTTGCCGTTCATTCCGCTGCAAGACCCGGAAGATGCTGTGGTCCAACCGGATCCGCGTTTTGAGCCGCCCGTGCTGAAGCCCGGCGATATTGTTGCGGGGCAGTACGTCATCCGCGGCGTCATCGCCCATGGCGGCATGGGGTGGGTGTACCTGGCTGTTGACCGCAACGTGTCCGAACGCTGGGTTGTGTTGAAGGGCATGTTGGATGGGGGCGCCCACATCGCACAAGCCGAGCGGGAGTTTTTGGCGGATATTACCCACCCAGAGATCGTCAAGATTTTTAACTTTGTCGATGATCCTCGGGTGCCTGGTGGCTTTATCGTCATGGAGTATGTGGGCGGGCCATCGTTGAAAGGTCGGCGTTTGGACGTTGATGTGGCCATCGGATACATCCTGGAGATCCTGCCCGCCCTTGAATACCTGCACAGCCGTGGGGTGGTGTACAACGACCTTAAGCCGGACAACATTATTGTCTCCGAAGACCAGGTGAAGTTGATTGACTTGGGTGCGGTGACCGGCATCGGAGCGTTTGGCTTCATCTACGGCACCAAGGGCTTCCAAGCACCAGAGGTAGCGAAGGAAGGCCCATCCGTCGCCTCGGATATTTACACCATTGGCCGCACTCTTGCGGCTCTGACCTGTGGTTTGCCGGTAGTAGATGGGGCTTATGCCCCGGGAATCCCCTCCCCCACCGACGAGCCAATGCTGCGCCGCAACCTAGCTCTGTACCGCTTCCTGCTGCGCGCCACAGACCCCGATCCTTCGCGTCGATTTTCCACGATCAAGGAGCTCCGCAATCAGCTCTACGGTGTTCTGCGCGAAATCCTGGCCTTGCGGGACGGCAGGCACTTCCCGGCACAGTACTCGCTGTTTTCCCCTCAGCGTACGACCTTCGGCACCAAGCATGTGGTGTTTCGCACCGACCAATTGGTCGACGGTATCGCCCGCCGCGTCACTATCACCGCACCCGAGGTAGTCTCGGCCCTGCCCGTGCCGCTGATTGACCATAAGGACCCCGGCGCGCGACTGCTCAGCGGATCTTCCTACGCAGAACCCCAAGAAACACTCGAAGCGCTGCGCACAGCAATAGACTCCCAAGAATTTGCTGGGAGCATCGAGATCCCGCTCGGTGTTGTGAGGGCGCTGCTCGATCTCGGTTTTACGGTAGAAGCACAGCAGTGGCTACAATCGCTGGAGCCACGGTTGGGTCGCGACTGGCGGCATCAATGGTATTCGGGAGTCACCAGCCTACTGCTTGAGGATTTTCCGGCCGCCCAGCGCTTCTTTGCAGAGGTGCTAAACATGCTGCCCGGAGAATCTGCGCCAAAGTTCGCCCTCGCCGCTGTCGACGAACTGATACTGTTAAGCGAAGAATCTCTGTTGTCGCCCGATATTCTGACCGCCGCCAGCATGGGCTCCATCGAAGAAGTCCCCTCTGAGGCTTTCGAATTTATGGACCCAACATGGGGGCATGTGACCGATGATCCGATGGCGCTTCGCTTCCACTCCATGCAGCTCTACGCAGTGGTGTGGGCAACCAACCCTACAACCGTGTCCTCGGCATTTGGGCTTGCACGCCAACTAATGGCAGAGGACCAAGTAGAAGCGGCGGTCACAGCACTGGACCGCGTACCGCAGGCATCCAGGCACCAGCGCATGGCGAAACTCACCACCATCGTGCAATTGATCACCGGCACGGACGCGTCCGAATCCCGCATCCGGCGTGCAGCCCGCCGCTTGGAAGAAATTCCCACCAACGAACCACGCCTACTGCAACTGAAAATTGCGGTGATGTTCGCCGCACTCAACTGGTTGCGCACCACAGGTTTGGACGCAGCCGCCAGCAGTGGCGAACTGTTCGACGCCCCATTTACCCAGCATGGACTACGTGAAGAGCTCGCCCATTCCCTGCGGTTGCTCGCAAGAAACGCCCCCTTCCCACGCCACCGCTACGCACTAGTCGACATGGCTAATGCTGTGCGACCACGAACATGGTTTTAAAATAGAAACCCATGAACCGTTTTTTGTGGGGTTTTCTAGGTTTCGCCGTCGTTGCAACCATCTGCGCAATCGGCGCGTTCGGCTTTGTTGTGTTTCAAAACAAGCCGGGCAGCACCGCCAACAAGGCATCTGCGACGATGACGACAACAGTGACATCCACGGCGTCATCAATCGCGCAAAAGCCAACACCCCAACAAACCACCAGCACCACAACGGCGCCGAAAAAAGATAGTGGCCGCCCCTCCAACCTGAGCGACCACGGATGGTCCGGATACCCCGGCGCCAGCTGCAACAGCAACGACACCTGGGTGTTCGCCGCTGAGGGCCACGGCAACTACATGACGATCTGCAGAGTCGGACAATCTGGTGGTTTGTACTACCGCGGCTACTTCGATGGCGGCAGCTGGGAAGCCGACGTCTCGTACTCCGACCTCGGGTCCTCTACTTTCGAGGTGCCCGCATACCCGGCCGTGTTCCACATTTCGCCCAACGGGTTAGCGGTAAGCGGGCCTGATCCTTTGTACGGTGCTGTTGCAACTTGGGGCGGGAGCCAAGAAAGCTCCGTTTTTATTGTGTGATCAACGCTATGTGCCTGTGTTGTCAGGCCGTCTCGAATACCCGGCTAACAATCACTGCATCCGGATTCGGGTGACCATAGGCAAACATCGTGCCCTGCCCCTTCCGCAATGAGTGCATCGCTTCCATCCCTTTCAACGTCCGGTAGGCAGACGTTCGGTTTTTGAATGCTCCTTTCGGCCCCAGGATCCGCTTTAACCGGCCATGATCGCCTTCAATGACGTTGTTGAGGTATTTCACCCGACGATGCTCGACCGTCGATGGACAGACGCCTTCCGCCTTCAGCTCAGAGATTGCCCTGGCGAGTGAGGGGGCCTTGTCGGTGCTGATCACCCGCGGATAGCCTGCCGATTTATTCGACCGCAGCGTCTTCGCCAGGAAACGCTTCGCTGCCGCGACGTTGCGTTTTGGTGAGAGGTAGAAGTCCAGGGTCTGGCCACCGGCGGTGATTGCCCGATAGAGGTAGCACCACTTTCCCCCGACCCGGATATAGGTCTCATCCCCCCGCCAGGACCTGGCCTGCCAGTCAGGAACTTGCCGATACCACCGGGTCTTCTTATCCAGCTCAGGAGCATATTTCTGGACCCAGCGGTAGATCGTGGTGTGATCGACCGGCACTCCCCGCTCGGTCATCATCTCTTCGAGGTCGCGATAGCTCACGCCGTAGCGGCAGTACCACCGCACCGCCCACAGGATGATTTCACGAGGGAACTGCCGACCGGAGAAGATGCCCATGGACCTGATTATTCCACGCCGGTCTTCCTACTGCCCCAACTTTGCAACAGCACCCTTTGTACTACGAGTTCGAAGCCAGCTTCACCGCATAGCGAGCAATCGCTAGCTCCTCATTGGTGGGGATCACGAAGACCTTCACCTGGGAATCATCAGTCGAGATCTCACGCGCGCCCTCATTGGGCAGGGCGTTGCGCTCTGGGTCGATCTTGATGCCGAAGCCCTCCAAATTCGACAGGGCATCCGCGCGCACATTGGCGACATTCTCGCCCACACCAGCGGTGAAGGTAATGGCGTTAACCCTGCCCAACGCAATCATGTAGCTGCCGATATAACGGCGCAGTTGGTGAATATAGACGTTGTAGGCAAGCCAAGCGTCTTCGTTTTCTTCCGCAATCAGGCGCTCAATATCGCGGTAGTCATTAACCCCGCATAGACCCTTCACGCCGGACTCGCGGTTGAGTAGCTTATCGATCTCGTCGATACTCATGCCGGCGCTGCGGTGAAGGTGGAACACAATACCCGGGTCAATATCACCCGAGCGAGTGCCCATCACCAAACCAGACAGTGGGGTCATGCCCATCGATGTATCCACCGCGCGGCCACCACGGATCGCCGCCGCCGAGGCACCATTACCCAAGTGCAGGGTGATCTGGTTGACCGCCTCCGCTGGCATACCCAGCATCTCCGGCACATGGCTGGAAACATACTCGTGGCTGGTGCCATGGAAACCGTAACGGCGCACCCCATGGTTGATCGCGACGTCAGCGTTAATCGCATAGAGCGCTGCGGCAGGTGGCATCGAATGGAAGAAACCAGTATCGAACACAGCGACGTGGTCGACATCCGGCAAGATTCGGCGAGCGACCTCAATGCCATCAATGTTCGCTGGGTTGTGCAAAGGCGCGAGCGGGATAAGGTCGCGGATCATGTCCAGGATCTCATCGGTGATGATCTCTGGCTGGCTGAACAAAATACCGCCGTGCACCACACGGTGGCCGACCGCCGCGATTTCGACGTCGCGGGGGCCGCAACCGTGCTCATTCATCAACTCAAACGCAAGATCCAACCCGACGGAGTGGTCCGGGATCGGCGCCTGCTTGGTGTACTTGTTCCCAACGTACTTCAGGGTGATGCTGCCCTGAGGTTCGCCAATCTGCTCCACCAAACCCGACACAAACGGCGTATCGGTGGCATGGCAGGTGGGATCCACCAGCTGGAATTTGATCGAGCTTGAACCGGAGTTCAACACTAGGGCGAGTGCCATTTAACGCCCACCTGCCTGAATAGCGGTGATCGCGACAGTGTTGACAATATCCGGCACAGTAGCGCCACGGGATAGGTCATTGACCGGCTTGTTCAAACCCTGCAGGATCGGCCCAATGGCCAGCGCGTGGCCGGTGCGCTGGGCGGTCTTGTAGCCGATGTTGCCGGCCTCCAAGTCCGGGAAGATAAACACGCTTGCCTGCCCCGCAACCTCGCTGCCGGGCATCTTCTTTGCCGCAACGCCCTTATCAACCGCGGCGTCAAACTGCAGTGGCCCATCGACCTTCAACTCTGGGTCAAGACCGCGGGCGATCTCCACAGCTTGCGCGGCACGGTCCACATCGGGACCACTGCCTGAGGCTCCGGTGGAGTAGGACAACACGGCGACGCGCGGGTCGATACCGAACTTCGCTGCGGTCTGGGCGGACACCACAGCGATCTCGCCCAATTGTTCCGCGGTGGGGTTGGGGTTGACCGCACAGTCACCGAACGCCCACAGGCGGCCGCGCAGCACCATCAGGAAGATCGAGGACACGACGGAGGCACCGGGGGCGGTCTTGATGATCTGGAAGGAAGGCTTGATGGTGTGCGCGGTTGTGTGCGCGGCACCCGACACCATGCCATCAGCCAGGCCGTTGTGCACCATCATGGTGGCGTAGTAGGAAATATCCCGCATGGTTTCGCGGGCTTCTTCCAACGTCAGCCCCTTCGCCTTACGCATCTCGGCGAATTGCTGGGCAAATTCCTCCCGCTGAGGGTCGGTCTCTGGGTCCTTCAGGTGCGCGCGGCTAAGGTCGACACCCAGCTCTGCGGCACGCGCCTCAATGGCTTGAGGATCACCCAAGATCGTCAGCTCACAAATATCCTGTGCGAGCAGTTGTGACGCCGCGGTCAAAATGCGGTCATCATCGCCTTCCGGCAGCACGATGTGCGCGCGGTGCTGGGCGGCCTCTTTAAGCAACCAGTGCTCGAAGGTCACAGCATTCATCACCACGTCAGCCGGGGTGCGCGTGAGTTCCGTGATGCGCTCGAGCGTCGCGGCGTCATCAAGATTGTCGAGCTCTGCGGCAGTCACGTGACCTGCGATCACCGCGCCCAGATCTTCCGCGTGCTCGTAGGACAAGGCCACGCGGGCGTCGATGTCCTCTGCAACCAACAGCAGCAGGGGAACGCCCAGTGCTGCGGCTGCCTTGGCGTCGAAGTCCAGAGAGCCAGTGCCTTGCAAAAGGGAGGGCTCGCTCAGGGGCTCCGCAGCGATCACCGCGGTCAAAGAGTTGACCTCGCCCGCGACGAGTGATTTGTGTGTGAGGCCCAACGCCCGGGCAAGGCCCGCGACGTCCACCCCCTTGCACGTGCGTCCGATCGACGTGAAGATCACGGAGTTAGCGCTCAAGGTTGGTCCTTCCATCATGTGCGGCCGCTCGCCACGCAGGGCTTTTGTGATACATCGAACAAGTTTAGCTGTTTGGTGCCTGCGTGTGTAAGCATTGAGAGCAAACCCTATCTTTTAAACCATAAGGAATGTCTGTGCGTCCATTGCGTGTTGCTGTCATCGGTTCCGGCCCAGCCGGGATTTACGCCTCCGACCTTTTGATGAAGTCCGACCGCGACGTCCGCGTCGATCTTTTTGAGCGTATGCCCGCTCCCTTCGGTCTGATTCGCTACGGAGTCGCCCCCGACCACCCCCGAATTAAGGGTATTGTCAACGCGCTCTACAAGGTGATGGAAAAGCCCGAGCTTCGCCTGCTCGGCAACGTTGATGTCGGCAAAGATGTCACCGTCTCTGAGCTGCAGCAATTCTACGATGCTGTCGTGTTCGCCACCGGTGCGACCGCCGACCGCGACCTCAATATTCCCGGCATTGACCTAGAGGGCAGCCACGGCGCCGCGGAATTCGTTGGCTTCTACGACGGCAACCCCGAATTCCCCCGCACCTGGGACCTGTCTGCCGAGAAAGTTGCCGTGATCGGCGTGGGCAACGTGGGTCTTGACGTCGCGCGCGTCCTCGCCAAAACCGGTGAGGAACTGCACGTCACGGAGATTCCCGACAATGTGTACGAAACACTCAAGACCAATAAGGCCACCGAGGTACACGTCTTCGGCCGTCGGGGGCCCGCCCAGGCGAAGTTCACCCCGCTGGAGCTCAAGGAGCTCGACCACTCCCCCACCATTGAAGTTGTGGTCAATCCCGAAGACATCGACTACGACGAGGCCTCCGAGGCAGCCCGGCGCGAATCCAAGTCGCAGGATTTGGTGTGCCAGACCTTGGAGCAGTACGCCATCCGCGACCCCAAGGGCGCGCCGCACAAGCTGTTCATTCACTTCTTTGAATCCCCGGTGGAGGTCATTGGGGAAGACGGTAAGGTTGCGGGTTTGAAGACCGAGCGTATGCGCCTCGATGGCAAGGGGGGGGTTGTCGGAACCGGCGAATTTAACACCTGGCCTGTGCAGGCGATTTACCGCGCGGTTGGTTATCGATCCGATGCTGTCACCGATGTGCCTTTCGACGACCAGGCTGCGGTTATTCCCAACGATGGCGGGCATGTGCTTGACGGTGTTGACGGCTCCCCGATCGCTGGCCTGTACACCACTGGCTGGATCAAGCGAGGCCCCGTTGGTCTGATTGGCAACACTAAGGGCGATGCGAAGGAAACCATCGAGATGTTGCTTGCCGATGACGCCGCGGGTAACCTGCCCACTCCTGCCCAGCCGGAGCTGGATGCCGTCATCGGTTTCCTCGAGGGTAAGGGCATCGAGTACACAACCTGGGAGGGTTGGCACAAGCTTGACGCCGTCGAGCGTGAGCGCGGCGAGGCTGAGGGCCGCGAACGCAAGAAGGTCGTCGAGTGGGAAGAGATGGTGCGCCACAGCCGCAGCTAATCGCCACGCACCCTCGCACTGGATAGACGTTAAGGACGATGGGGCTGCCCTATGCCGGGCAGCCCCATCGTCCTTTTTACAAAGCTTTTTGCTCTTAGGCCTTTACCGGAGTGACTGCCGCGGCGGCGCGAGTCGCCCGCGTCCGAGCAGTGTCGATGTCTTCTGCGGTAGCTAGTGCCACGCCCATTCTGCGGCGCACGTGGGCTTCTGGCTTGCCGAACAGGCGCACCTCCGACTCTGGAATCGATAGGGCCTCAGCGACACCCTCGTAACCAATATGCTTGGCATCCATGCCGCCGTAAATAACAGCGGATGCACCTGGTGAGGTGACGGTGACATCAATCGGCAGGCCCAGGATTGCTCGGGCATGCAGCTCGAACTCGCTGAAGCGCTGTGAGCACATCGTGACCATGCCGGTGTCGTGAGGACGCGGCGAGACTTCAGAGAAGTAGACCTCGTCACCAGAAATAAACAGCTCAACACCGAACACACCACGGCCGCCCAGGGCGCGCGTAATGCGCGCCGCAACGCTGCGAGCGTTGTCCAAGGCCTCGTCGCTCATCGGCATGGGCTGCCAGCTTTCAACGTAATCGCCGCTGTCCTGCCTGTGGCCGATGGGTTCACAGAACCAGGTGGCGGCCTCCCCGCTGACGGGATCAATGGAACGCACAGTGAGCAACGTGATTTCGTAATCGAATTCCACAAAGCTTTCGACAATCACCCGGCTGGCACTCACGCGACCGTCAGCAATCGCATGCTCCCAAGCCGACGCGACGTCATCGGCAGTCTTAATCACCGATTGCCCCTTGCCGGAGGAGCTCATCACCGGTTTGACCACGCAGGGAATACCAACGGTTTCCACCGCTTGCTCGAACTCTTCAAAGTTGTCCGCGAAAGCGTAGTTGCTGGTGGGAAGGCCGAGTTCTTCGGCTGCGAGCCTGCGGATACCCTCGCGGTTCATCGTCAACTGCGTTGCTTCCGCGGTCGGGATGACAGTGAAGGAGGCTTCCTCCAAATCACGCAACGCCTCGGTGGCGATTGCTTCAATCTCGGGGACAATGAAGTGCGGGCGGACTTTTTCCACCAGCGCCGTGACCTCTTCCGGATCCATCATGTCCAGGGTGTAAGCGAAATGGGCGATCTGGTGGGCAGGGGCATCCGAATAGCGATCCGCCGCATGCACCTCAACGCCAAGCCTTTGGAAAGCGATGGCCACCTCTTTGCCTAGCTCACCGGAGCCCAGGAGCAACACCCGGGTTGCGGTTGGCGACAAAGGGGTACCGATCTTTCGAGGGGTAAACATGCACACAAGTCTAGACCAGATTTTGTAGACAGTTCGGTTCACTCTTATGCTTGCGGGGCACGTTGTTTCAGGGAATCCGGTGAGAATCCAGAACTCCTGTGGGTCAACCCAGACTGCGGCCTGAAAACCCGTGGCTGGGAGGAAACACGGGCCTGCCTGCGCAACATGGTGGAGGCCGCTAACCGTATCCGTGAGACTATTCCCGCAACGGGGTAGGATTTCACCATGGCTTACCACGCGGACTCATCAGACCTTGAAGTTAAAGAAATCCTCACGTGGGAGGGCTTCGGTGTTGCCTCCCGTGAGCTCGCCCAACAGATCGTCAACAGTGGTTTCAAACCGGACATCATCATCGCCGTTGCCCGCGGTGGTCTGCTGCCCGCAGGCGCATTGTCCTATGCAATGGGCGTGAAGCTCTCCGATGCCATCAACGTTGAGTTCTATACCGACGTTGAGGAAACCCTGCCTGATCCGGTTCTGTTGGAGCCTCTGTTGGATGTGGATTCGATCCGCAACAAGAAGCTTCTCGTGGTTGATGACGTCGCGGACTCCGGACGCACGCTGGCTCTCGTGCTGGATTTGCTGGCCAAGGAAGGCGCGGACTGCCGCTCCGCCGTGTTGTACGGTAAGTCCCGCTCCGAGATCTCCCCGGATTACGTGTGGAAGCGCACCGACGATTGGATCGTCTTCCCCTGGTCTGCTGAAAAGCCCGTCCAGGCACAGTAAGACTCAGGGGCGCGGAGAGCTTGTCGACGTGAGCGATTATGAGCCCGCTGGAGCCCGCATAAGCGGACTCCAGCGCAGGCGAGTGTAGCGAACGGCGATAAGCCGCTCCGCGCACCCTGCACTTATGTCTTGGGGTTGTTAGGCCGATGTCCAGTTACGGACGTATGCGAATACGCTCGGCCAGTCGAGTTTCTTCACCGCGACGTTCACGCCAGCGATGTAGATGGCCGCGGCGATCCCAAGGCTGATCACGGCACCCAGCAGTATCGCTCCTGGGAAGGGGTTGATGAGCATCAGTGCGCTGCCGGGTAGCAGGGGGATCCACGGTGCTGCCATACCCGTGAAGACGGAGGCGAAGGCTCGACCACTGGTGCTTCCGCCGTTCTTCCAGGGGTTTCCACCTGGCTTGGGTGCCGCAAAAGGTATCACCGCAGAAAAGATCGAACCCAAACCGCCGCTCATGATCATCACGGAGACGACGGCTACCGTGGCAATTAACCACGTCTTGAAGTCCATGAGGAACGCGGCTCCGATGACAAAAGCCAGTGATGTTGGCAGCATCAGCACAGCTGTAGCCGCAGCTCGCGCGTGGAACATCGTCTTAGGCTCGACCCCTGCGGTCATGTGCACCCAGTTCGAGGGGCCGTCGAGACCGAAGATGTTAGAGCTGGATTGCATGCATCCGGTGGCGACGAAAAATAGGCCGTACCACTTCAAAAAGCTCACATCGGATTTCGCCCCGAAGAACATGAACGCCAGGACCATGACGGGGAACATCCAAAAGTTCTTCGTCCTGCTGTCGCGCCACCAGTAGCGCACTTGGCGCGAAAACAGTGCCCCGCCAACCGTGGGTTTGGCCCCCGGCACCAGCAAGCGCTCACTGCCTTTCAGGCTGGCTTTTTTGGAATGCGAGCGCGCGGGTTCGGCCATGGCTTCTTCCAACGCCTTGTACAAAAACCACGCGAACAGTGGGATCCCGAGAACTGTGGTGTAGCCGCCGAAGGGTAGCCACTGGGCGCTGGTTCCAAATAGGTTAAGGTCACCGAAGCTGACGTCGAAAGCTTGGAATAGCATGGGCGTAAATGAGATTCCCAGGATGAGCACTGCTGTCAGCCAGTTGGGGATGCTGATCGAGCTCAGCCACTGGGTTGCTAGAAAGCCACTGATGAAGGCTCCTACGCTGATAAGCGCAAACAGTGCGCCCTGTGCCCCGCCGAATATGAGCGCAGCGCCGATAGTGCCCACGGTGAACAACGAGTAAGCCAGGCCGCGGGAGGTAACCAGGGCAGTGGCAATAACCGTCGGCAGCACTTGACGCGGCGTCAGGGGTAATGTGCCGAGCACTTCGGGGCGGAGCTGATCATCGCTGAAGGCCCACATGACTTCCAACAAGATGTAGACAAGTGCACCGGTAAGCGGCAGCCACATGATCTCTCGAGCAGTCACCCCCTCGTGCATGGCCCACCCAACCCACGCGGTCGCTCCCAGCACCGCGGGCCCGAGATATATCAGCAACATGACATTGAGGATGACTTGGGTCTTGCTGCGTTTAAAGCTGCGCAGCCACAGTGTCCACTGCAGCTTCCATAGGGTCTTGGTCATCCCAACCACCCCAGGTCCGTGCCGGAAATATCACGGCCACCGACCAACTCAACAAAACGCTCCTGGAGGGAATGCCCTGCCCGAACTTCATCCAGGGTGCCGGTAGCAGCGACAACGCCCTTGTTGATGATGGCCACGTGGTCGCAGATGCCTTCCACCAACTCCATCACGTGTGAGCTCATCACGACAGTGCCGCCGGCGTCGACATAGCGGTGCAGGATCGCACGAATAACGTCTGCGGACACCGGGTCGACGGCCTCGAAGGGCTCATCGAGGATAAGTAGCTCCGGGCGGTGCAACAAAGCGCCCGCGAGCAGGATCTTCTTGGTCATGCCGGCGGAGAAATCGCTAATGTACTTGCCCTTGGTGTCGGCCAGTTCCAGTGCATCCAGCAGCGAATCAGCGCGCTGTGTGACGACCTCCGGATCCATCCCCCGCAGCAAACCGACATAATTAAGGTGCTCGCGAGCAGTGAGCTGGTCGAAGACCGGAAGGTTATCGGCGAGCAGGCCATAGCGGCGTTTGGCCTCAATATTGGCGTGCTTGGCGTCTAGCCACACTTCGTAACCGCACACCCACGCCTGTCCGGCATCGGGGCGCAGCAGTCCTGTCGCCATCGACAGGGCGGTGGTCTTGCCGGCACCATTGGGGCCGACCACGCCGAAGAAACTGCCCCTGGGGACATCCAAGTCAATCGCATCGACGGCGACCTGGGTGCCGAAGTTCTTACTCAGACCACGCAAGGCAAGCGCGGGTACCGAGCGGTCTACACCCGACTGCTCCGGCTCCACCTCAATAGCCTGAGCAGCTTGGTTAATACTGCCCGATGGCTCCGGCAGGCCATCAGAGGTCTGGGACGGGTCAAAGTGTGCTGAGTCAGTCATGCCTACCACCATAGAGAAGAAGGAATAAGGAAAGCCCCGGGAACTCCACGAACAGGGGTGGCTCCCGGGGCTGGACTCGCGTGTACTACTAGTCCTTGGTGATCTTGTAGTACAGCGGGAAGCTATTCCACGAGAAGGTCACATCGTGAACCTTGGTGGAGTAGCCTCCAGCGACCGCGCCGTACCACGTCGGGATCAACGGCATGTCGTCGAACAGGATTTCCTGCGACTTCAGGTAGCCCTTGTTGGCTTCCTCGACGGTCGGCTTGGAATTGGCGTCGGCCAACGCGGCGTCAAAGCGTTCGCTGTTGTATAGCTCGTCGTTGCCTGCGCCGCCGGTGCTGAACATCGGGGTGAGGAAGTTGTTTTGGCTCGGGTAGTCACCGAACCACCCGGTGCGGTAGATGCCTTCGATGGAGCCGTCCGCGACGTCAGAAATCATTGACTTGAAGTCGGGATAGGGGTTGAGGACGGCATCGACCTTGAGCTCGTTACGCAGCTGGTTGGCGATGGCTTCCATCCACGGGCGGTGGTCGGCGTCGGCGTTGAAGGAAAGCTTCAGTTGACCCTCGTAGGGGCTGATGGCGTCAGCCTGCGCCCAGAGTTCACGTGCACGCTCGGGGTTGAATTCCAGGAATTGGTGGCCGGGGATGTCAGCAGAGTAGCCACTGTTGACGGCTGCGGTGAACTCGGTGGCGGGCTCGCGCACACCACCGAATATTTTGTCGGAGATCTCTTTGCGGTCGAAAGCCATCGAGATGGCTTTGCGGCGCAGGCGGCCTTCCTCCGTGTTACCGAAGTGCGGGGAGTTGTAATTAATGCCAAGGTACTGGGCGACGCCTGCCGGCTGGGACTCACCGCGACCATCGAGGTCCTGTTTGAAGGTGTCGTAGACGTTGGTGGGAATCTGGTCGAGGACGTCGAGGTTGTCGGCCTGCAAGTCCGCGTAGGCGGACTCAAGCTTGGGGTACATGACGAACTTGATGCCGTCGTTGCGTGGCTTGAACTCGCCCGTGTAGTTCTCGTTCGGGACGATGGTCAGGGTGCTGTCGTGCTGCCAATCGGTGAGCTTGTAGGGGCCTGCGCCGATGGGGTTCTCACCGTAGGCTTTGATGTCTTCCAGCGCGGAGTTCGGCATGGGGAAGTACGCGTGGTAGGACAAGGCCAGCAGGAAGTCTGACTGGGGTTGGCCGAGCTCGATGGTGAAGTGGCGGTCGTCTTGGACGCTCAGTCCTTCGAGCTTCTCGACGCTATCTGCGTAACCCTTGATGGGTTTGAGGAACTTGGCGCTCACCAGGTCATTAGCGACTGCGAAGTTCCATGCGTCGACGAAGTTGTGGGAGGTCAGCGGCGAACCGTCGGAGAACTTGAGGCCGTCTTTGAGGGTGACATGGTAGGTGCGGTCACCTTCGAGGCTGATGTCCTCTGCGAGGTCATTGTGGGGGTCGCCTTTTTCATCGACGCTGACGAGGCCTGCGAAGATGCTTCGTACTATGCGGGTGCCGCAGATTTCGTTGGTATCTGCGGGCACGAGTCCGCGTTTCGGTTCGCAGCCGTAGGCGGTGACGTAGTTGTGTCCGGTTGCGCCCTCGTCGGAGGTGTCGGTGGAGCATGCGCTCAAACCGATCAGGGCGAGTGCTGCAGTGCCAAGCGCTATGGCTTTAGCTCCATTCATGTTTGTACCTATCTGTTCATTCAACATAGACCAAGCGGTCTAAAGTGTAGTAGTAATCTATCAACAATCACCAGGCCGCACAATCTGCAGATCACGCACGTGCCTATAAAAAGTCACCTTATCTACTTCTCTAGCCCGCGGCACCCCATCCACGCTGACAAGCAGCCCACTTCCCCCCGCCTGCACTGCCCTACCCGTCTTAATTGATGACGCCGCGTTACCCCTGCGCCCCACGGCCGTCGCCGCGATTCCCGGCGCCCCCATGAGCGGCACCAACCGCGCCACCGCCGGCGCATCGAAGAAGCGACGCTTCCGCACCTTCGACACCAACACCTGCGAATCAACCACCACTTCACCCACTGGCACCGCAATCTCCGCCTGGCCAGCAACAACCACCCCGGCGTCATCACGAATACACGGCGCGGGACGAACCGTACCTTCGAATGCCAGCGACCACGGGTCAACAATGCCAAAGTTCACCGCCGCCGGACTGCGCACGTCATCAGGCACCCACGCCACAGGCATCCACAAACTGTCGCGGCGCATCAGGCGCGTGAGGACGGCAGACAACGCGGCGTCAGACCCCACAACAACAATCCGCGGATCCCCCTGGACGTACTCAGCCTGCGGCGCCGGACCGGGTTCCCCCTGGTGCGGAGCCTCCGGACTGCGGAACATCTCGTCCAGAGAAGGCGTCGGATCCTCCGGTAATGCCTGCGCACAGTAGTCGTCAACCACCCGCAAGTCACGACGCCCCGGGACCGCAGGCAGGTCCACACTTTCCACAGGGCAGACGGCCTGGCCACAGCGCAAGATCAACATAGTAAGATAATGCACCGTCCGCAGTACACACGCGAAATAAGGAACATAATGGCCGCAATCGTCATCGTCGGTGCCCAATGGGGCGACGAAGGAAAAGGCAAAGCCACAGACATCCTCGGCGGGCTCGTCGACTACGTCGTCAAACCCAACGGTGGTAACAACGCCGGCCACACCGTCGTCGTCGGCGGTGAAAAATACGAACTCAAGCTGCTGCCTGCAGGTGTACTCTCCGAAAACGCCACCCCAATCCTGGGCAACGGTGTCGTCATCAACCTCGAAGCCCTGTTTGAGGAAATCGACGGACTCGAGGCCCGCGGCGCCAACGCTTCCCGCCTGCGCATCTCCGCCAACGCCCACGTCGTCGCCCCCTACCACCAGGTCCTCGACCGAGTGCAGGAGCGCTTCCTAGGCAAGCGTGCCATCGGCACCACCGGCCGCGGCATCGGCCCAACGTACGCCGATAAGGTCTCCCGCGTCGGTATCCGCGTCCAGGACATCTTTGACGAGTCCATCCTGCGCCAGAAGATCGAATCCGCGCTGGACATCAAGAACCAAATCCTGGTGAAGATGTACAACCGCAAAGCCATCGTGGCTGAGGAAATTGTGCAGTACTTCCTGTCCTACTCCGACCGCCTGCGCCCCATGGTTATCGAGGCCGAACTGGAGCTCAACAAGGCACTCGATGAGGGCAAGCATGTGCTGATGGAGGGCGGCCAGGCAACCATGCTGGACGTCGACCACGGCACCTACCCCTTCGTGACCTCCTCCAACCCGACTGCTGGCGGCGCCTGCGTGGGATCCGGTATCGGCCCCACAAAGATCACCAGCTCCCTGGGTATCATCAAGGCCTACACCACCCGCGTTGGTGCCGGCCCCTTCCCCACTGAACTGTTCGACAAGTGGGGCGAGTTCCTGCAAACCACCGGCGGCGAAATCGGAGTGAACACCGGCCGTAAGCGCCGTTGTGGTTGGTACGACTCTGTGATTGCCCGTTATGCATCCCGCGTCAACGGCTTTACCGATTTGTTCCTCACCAAGCTCGACGTGCTCACCGGCATCGGCGAGATCCCAATCTGTGTGGCCTACGACGTCGACGGCACTCGCTTTGATGAGATGCCGATGACCCAGTCCGACTTCCACCACGCCTCCCCCATCTACGAAACGATGCCGGCGTGGGACGAAGACATCACGGGCTGCAAGTCCTTTGAAGAGCTCCCCCAGAAGGCTCAGGACTACGTCCTGCGCCTGGAGGAGCTATCTGGTTGCCGCATCTCCTACATTGGCGTTGGCCCCGGCCGCGACCAGACTATCGTCCGCCACAACGTGATGGACAACTAGTCGCGCACCTCGGGGGGCATCGCGGGGTGCTCGCTCGTCGGCTGAAGCACTGCCACAGCCGAGTAGCGCGACATCCCGCATACTTGCAACAGGTCGACAATGATCGACCGCGACTGCGCTAGAATCACCTGCGCGGTCAGCACCCCACCCTCGGCCACTTCCAGTCCAGCGCGAGCCCCCAATTCGCGCAAGCGTCGAACTAGCTCAGGGATCGCAACATGTTCATCTAGGTCGCCGGACTTTGTGTACAGCTCGGCTAGCTGGCCCGCGATGTTGGCCAAACCGGAGATAATCCACAGCTGCTCTTTCGACACGGTGTCATGGTCTTCAACCAGGGTGAGTGCCCGTCGAGCGAGCACACGGGTGTTTCTCATCGCATTATCGACGGGGTTCAGGATGCGCACCAAGGACTTGATGCGACGCTTATGGCGCCACAACAGGGGCGACACCGCGACTGATTCCTCGCCCTCTTTGGCTGCGGCGATCATTCTGTTGATGTTTGCCTGCGAACCACGAGCTTTCTTCAGAGCTTTCTGAATGCGCTCAGCGTCTTGTTCGGGAATTGCTGCCGCAACTTCTGCGAGGGTGGAGGCAGTTAATGCGAGCACTTTAGAAATTTCCATGCGGCCGCCTTTCAGCGGGCTGGTGGGCATGAGAGCGATGACGATGACGCCGATAAAGCCACCGACGAAAGCGTCAAGCATGCGGCTCGATCCGCCGGAGGTGCCGGGCGGCATGATGGTTGCGATCAACACCGACCCCAGGGCGGCTTGGGTGGCCATTAGCGGACCTTTGTCGAGGAACACGGCTACGGCGAGGGAGGCCATGACGAGCAGCGGCATTTGCCACCAGCCGGTACCGAAGTGCCCGACGAAAAGGTCACCCACACCAACACCCAAGGACACACCAATGTTGAGTTCGACTGCTCGCCGCAGTCTGTCCCCACCGGTAAGGCCGAGGACGATAACTGCGGCCATGGGGGCGAAGAATGGTTGGTGGTGGCTGAACAGGTGGACGGCAATGAGGTTTGCGAAGCCCGCTGCGACGCCTACTTGGAGGATGGGAAACAGCGAGGCTTTGAGCCGTTGCCATCGTGTGGTGATGAGGTTGGGTGCGTAGTGCAGGCCCATCGTGGGCATCGTCGGCCTCCCATTGTTGGCTCGTGAGGTTACTGTGCTGGGTTTAAACAGTACAAAAGCAAACACCCCGCGGCGTTGCCCTTCCATGGTAGTGGTGGGTAACGCTGCAGGGTTTTAAGCTGTTCCGCCTGTTTTAGCTGCAGGGGTACAGGGTTTACTTGTTCAGGGTGGTGCCTACGGAGTGCAGGTCGGTGCAGGACTCGACGACGCGCTCTGCCATGCCGGCCTCAGCAGCCTTGAGGTAGGAGCGGGGGTCGTAGACCTTCTTGTTGCCGACTTCGCCGTCGATCTTCAAAACGCCGTCGTAGTTGGTGAACATGTGGCCGGCGACGGGGCGGGTGAAGGCGTACTGGGTGTCGGTGTCGACGTTCATCTTCACAACGCCGTAGCGCAGGGCTTCTTCAATCTTTTCCTTCTCGGAGCCGGAGCCACCGTGGAAGACGAAGTCGAAGGGCATTGCGCCTTCGTCGAGACCGAGCTTCTTAGCGGCTGCTTTCTGGCCTTCGAGGAGGACCTCGGGACGCAGCTTGACGTTGCCGGGCTTGTAGACGCCGTGGACGTTGCCGAAGGTTGCAGCCAGCAGGTAGCGGCCCTGCTCACCGGCGCCGATGGCGTCGATGGTCTTTTCGAAGTCTTCGACGGAGGTGTACAGCTGTGCACCAGCCTTGGCTTCGACGCCGTCTTCTTCGCCACCGACGACACCGATCTCGAGCTCGAGGATGATGTTGGCGGCCTTAGCCTTAGCCAGCAGCTCCTGGGCGATTTCGAGGTTCTCATCGATCGGGATAGCGGAGCCGTCCCACATGTGGGACTGGAACAGGGGCATTTCGCCACGGTCGACGCGCTCCTGGGAAATGGCGATCAGGGGGCGGACGTAGGTGTCCAGCTTTTCCTTCTGGCAGTGGTCGGTGTGCAGCGCGATGTTGATCGGGTAGTTCTTTGCTGCTTCGTGTGCGAACGCGGCGAGGGCGGTTGCACCCTTGACCATGTTCTTGACGTTAAGGCCAGAGCCGAACTCTGCACCACCGGTGGAGAATTGGATGATGCCGTCGCTTTCTGCGTCGGCGAAGCCCTTGAGGGCTGCGTTAATGGTCTCGGACGAGGTGCAGTTGATGGCGGGAAGGGCGTAGCCGCCGTTCTTCGCCTTGGTGAGCATCTCGGCGTAGACTTCCGGGGTTGCGATGGGCATTAAACAAACCTCCAAATTGGGTGTCTTAAGTTCTCTACTTTCCGATTATGCCCGATTGGGCACTTTCGCGCTGGAGTCGTGAGATATCCCACCTTTTTGGGGTCCTGACGCCGCCCCTACCGCAGGTTATCGCGCGTAGCCAGCCTGCGATACTCGTGCTGCAGCCTCGAGCAGCATCCAGCCTGATAACTGCACGGATAGGTCTCGTTCAGCGATTTGTGAGCTGCTCACGGCACCAGAAATGGAGGAGCCGACGACGCCTGAATTCTGTGGCAACGCGGCGTCATTAACCCAATCGGCGCTGAAGACAGGGAGCCCGTCTATTTCGAGGCGGTGGTTCCAGACACTCTCCGCAGAAGACAAAACCAAACGGGCAGCGATCTTCCGAGTTGCCCGATTAAGTCCGGAATCATCGGGCAATCGGACAGCGACGTCTGCAAGGTAGCGGGCGAGGATCCCCTTGAATAGTCCACCGTCACCGCCACCGGTCTGCCAGTCAATAACGCCGCCGGGCGTTGCCATTGTCTTGGCGATGGAGTGCACTAGGTCCCGAATTTTGGTGATGTAGCTCATGGCTTCATCGGCTTTTTCGGCGTCCGCGATCGAACTGATGGGTTGCTCCAGACCTGCCGCTTTGCGTAGGGCATCAGAGATTTCTAGGCAGGCACCCAGCATGACGCCCTGGCAGTACGGGTGGATGTCTTTGACCACTTCGGGCCCGTGCATGCGCATACGCACGCCGTCCATGACCAGTCCGTCGTCGCCTACTAGGTTGTCAAACACCCAATCAGTGAGCTCTTTGGCGGCACCCAATTGACCTGCCCGCGCAAACATAATGGCGGCGGGACCGTTGGTGGGAACGTTGTAGAAAGTTTCGTTTGTACGCCACGGCACCACACCCATGAGGGAGTCTTTGCCGTCCGAAATGTCGCTTTCCAGCGGCTTAAGGTGCTTGGGTTCTTTCTGATTTTTCAAGCTTGTGACGCGTTGGGACGCGAGCGCCAGCCACGCTTTGTCGTCGTAGTAGCGGTTGGCACGCACGTTACGCAGGTTGCGCACGCGGATCCCCCGCAGGGTGTACTTCACCCGGGCAAGGCGTGCTGAGGTGGGGTGGCGGTGTGCAGCGTCGATAAGGCAGTCGAGGTAATGGGCCTGCCACCAGTAGTGCCAGTGGAAGAACAGTTTGTCCCGGCTGGTGGGCGGCCAGGTGACGACCGCAAGGTTGGTTTTGGGAATACCCCAGACTCGGCTGGCATGCCGTTCGTTGATTGCTTGCTCCGCGAGGTCAGCGCGGTACGCCCATTTTTCTTGCACGATTATCTTTTCGTCGTGGTGATGCTGATTGTTACCAACTATTATCATAATCGGCGTGCTGGCGGATCCATGCGTGCATGGCGATACCCGCAGCCACCCCCGCATTGATGGATCGTGTCGACCCAAATTGGGCGATGGAGCACGTCATGAGGGCGCCTTGTTGGGCTGCTTCTGTCACGCCGGGACCTTCTTGCCCGAAGAGAAGGAGGCAGTTGCGTGGCAGGTCTGTGGTTTCCAGTGGCACGCAGCCGGGGGTGTTGTCGATCGCTACGACGATGAGGCCGTTCTCGCGCGCCCACTTCAACAGGTGGTCGACGTCGGGGTGGTGCATGAGGTGCTGGTAGCGGTCGGTGACCATCGCGCCGCGGCGGTTCCATCGACTACGCCCCACGATGTGCACCATGGATGCGGCGAAGGCGTTTGCAGTTCGCACGACGGTACCGATGTTGGCGTCGTTTTCGAAGTTTTCGATGGCGATGTGCAGCGGGTGGCGTTTGGTGTCGAGGTCTTCGACGATGGCTTCGCGCCGCCAGTAGCGATAGTGGTCGACTACGTTGCGTCGGTCGCCTTCGGCCAGCAGGACCGGGTCGTAGCGTGGGTCATCGGGCAATGGCTGCCCCGGGTGTTCTTCAGCCCAAGGCCCAAGCCCAACGGGGCGGGGGTTCCACTCTGTTGGACCAACTGACTGTTCAGCCTCAGCCTTCTCGACCTCCGACTGAGGGGTGTTATGCGAGGTCAAGGTCTTCGAGGCCGAGGAGGTAGCGGTATTCAAGGCCTTCGGCAGCGATGACTTCGCCTGCACCGGTGTTGCGGTCGACTACTGTTGCGACACCTACTACTTCTGCGCCGGCTTCGCGTAGTGCCGCGACAGCGGTGAGTGGGGAGTTGCCTGTGGTGGTGGTGTCTTCGACGACGAGCACCTTTTTGCCGACAATGTCGGGGCCTTCGATTCGGCGTTGCATGCCGTGTTTCTTGGCTTCTTTGCGCACCACGCATGCGTCAACGGGGCGGCCTTCTGCGTGCATGATCGCGGTTGCTACTGGGTCTGCGCCGAGGGTGAGTCCTCCGACATGGGCGTAGTCCCAATCGCTGGTGAGTTGGCGCAGCAGTTTGCCGATGAGTGGCGAGGCTTCGTGGTGGAGGGTGGCACGGCGCAGGTCGACGTAGTAGTCGGCTTCTTTTCCGGAGCTCAAGGTCACTCGTCCGTGAACAACGGCGAGCTTTTTCACCAGTTCAGCGAGGCGTTTGAGGGCAAGTTGGTCGACTTTAGTCATTGGTTTCTTTCATTGTTGTTGCTGAGTCAGCCTTTTCAGTTGCGTCTTCAAAGATAACTGAGGTGTTGGGCAGGTTTCGTATTATGCGGGTGCCGGCGAAGTCACTGACGTTGGGTTGCTCGAGTTTTTCCGCGATGGCATCCACTTCGTCTGCTCCCAGCCCTGTGGGGGTGATGCTGCCGCGTTGCTCGTGTTGGTAGCGGGTGGGTAGTTTGATCGCTGGGGGCTGTGGCAGTGGGGGTGTGATGTTCTGCGCGTTGTTGTCGTCGGTGTCGACGCGTATGAGCTCGTCCCATGGGGTGTGTTTGCTGGGCAGTATGTGGGCAATGTTGGCCAGCGTGATCAACCCCGGATGCGGTTCGGTGTCGCCTGCCGCGACGAGCCAGTCGGATATGCACCAGAATTTGGTGAATTTGTCCGGTAGTTCTTGCAATGCGGGGTGGGTGCGGGGATCCGCGTCCATGTAGGGGTTGTCGCAGGTCCAGCCATCTTGTTTCCGGAAGAAGCTGAGTGTCTGCGGCGAGCTAACAGTGCGCTTTACGGCTACGAGTGGTGGGTCCTGTGTGGTGTACACGTGGTGGCTGAGGTACTCGTGCTTCTGAGTGTGCTTGAGTTTTTTGCCGGGCAGTCCCCATGCTTCCGCTAGTTCCGCCTGGCTGTTTGTGGCGGTGTTTTTTCGGAGCATGCGGGAGCCCATAGTTGCAGCGCGTTTGAGTGCGTCTGCGATGCGCGTGAGCAGGTCCGTGAGCATGTGTTAGGCCCCGTGTTGTACTGGGTTGTTGGGGTCGGCGCACCATTGTGACCAGCCGCCCATGTAGATTGCTGCGCCGGGGAGTCCTGCGTGGTGCATGGCGGCGACTGCTTGGCAGCTGTGAATGCCGGATCCGGAATAGATGATGACGTCGCGGGGGTCGGTGACTCCGACGGATTCAAACGCTGTGCGGATCTGCTCGGGAGTTTTGTATGTGTTGTCTTCGTTGAGCAGTTCTCGGGAGGGCAGGTTGACTGCGCCTGGAATGTGGCCTGCCTTGAGGTCTAGGTGCTCTTTGCGGCCTTGGTAGCGGTTTGCTTCGCGAGTATCGATGAGTAGTTTGTTGCCTGCTTTGACGTCATCGATGGTGGCTACGGGCAGTTGGCCGGGTTCTGGGGTGAGGGTGCAGTTGTTGTGTAGGTTGCCGGGGCCGCCTACGGTGTCGCCGCCGGCTGCTTCCCATGCATCGAGTCCGCCGTCGAGGATTTTGACGTTGTTCACGCCTGCCCAGGTGAGGATCCACCAGGCGCGTGCGGCGTAGATGCCTTTGCCTTGGTCGTAGACGACGACCTCATGGTTGTCTTGGAGACCCCAGGAGTTGAATGCGCGTTGGAGTATTGCTTTGTCGGGTAGTGGGTTTCGTCCGAGCTTGCTGCTGGGTACTGCGGCGAGTTGGGTTGCTGGGTCGCAGCTCAGTGCTGTGGGGATGTGCTCGGAGTGAAACTTTTTTTGGGTTGCGTCTTCGCCAGCGACCCAGGTGCAGGCCAGCAGTGTTGTGCGGCTGCCGTGGTAAAGCCGGTTGGCGAGTTCGTCGACGCTAACAATGATGCTCATGCCTATCAGTGTAACCCTGGTCAGAGTGGGTCGACGCAATAAAAAGGGGTGGTTCACGAAATGCGAACCACCCCACTATCGGCGCTGCAGCGCCAATAGTGTGTACTAAACACCCACGTTCAGGGACTCACCGTCATCGGCAACACTAACGACCACGGCGTCACCATCACGCACATCGCCAGCCAACAACTTCTTAGCCAACTGGTCACCAATGGCCTGCTGCACCAAACGGCGCAACGGGCGGGCGCCATACGCAGGGTCGTAACCGCGCTCCGCCAACCAGACTTTCGCGGCGTCATCAACAATCAGCGTCAACCTGCGGGCAGCCAAACGCTTCTGCAGAGACTCAATCTGGATGTCAACGATGCTGGTCAGCTGCTCCTTGCTTAGAGGATCAAAGATCACCACATCATCCAAGCGGTTCACAAACTCCGGTTTGAACGCTGCCTTCACCGCGTCCATCATCTGCTCCCTAGTACCGCCGGCACCCAGGTTGGAGGTGAGGATCAAGATGGTGTTGCGGAAGTCCACCGTGCGGCCCTGGCCATCGGTCAAGCGACCTTCGTCCAACACCTGCAACAGAATGTCGAAGACATCCGGGTGGGCCTTTTCCACCTCGTCGAACAGCACCACGGTGTAGGGGCGGCGGCGTACAGCCTCCGTCAACTGTCCACCCTGGTCGTAACCAACGTATCCGGGAGGAGCACCAACCAGGCGGGCAACGGCATGCTTCTCGCCGTACTCGCTCATGTCGATGCGGACCATGGCGCGCTCGTCGTCAAAGAGGAATTCCGCCAAGGACTTCGCAAGCTCCGTCTTACCCACACCCGTGGGGCCGAGGAACAGGAAGCTACCGGTGGGGCGATCAGGATCGGAGACGCCCGCGCGGGCACGGCGCACAGCGTCCGACACTGCCACGACGGCTTCGTCCTGGCCGACCACGCGCTTGGCGAGGAAGGACTCCATCTCCAGCAGTTTTTCGGTCTCACCCTGCATCATCTTGCCGGCGGGAATACCAGTCCAGGCGCTGACCACCTCGGCGATAGTGTCCGGGGTGACTTCCTCCGACAGCATGGAATTGTTGCCGGATTCCGCCACCTCCGCTTCAGCCTCCTCGACTTGCTTCTCCAACTCGGGGATGCGGCCGTAGCGCAGCTCTGCAACCTTGCCAAAGTCACCTTCACGCTCGGCAATCTCGGACTCTTGACGCAGCGATTCCAGTTGCTCTTTGGCCTCACGCACCTTGTCAATGGCGGTTTTCTCGTTGGACCAGCGGGCAGTCAACTCGCTCAAAGTCTCGCGTTCGTCCGCGAGTTCTTGGCGCAGCTTAGCCAGGCGCTCGACCGACGCGGCGTCCGTTTCCTTCGCCAGAGCCATTTCCTCAATCTCCAAGCGGCGAACCGTGCGCTCCAAAGCGTCGATCTCCTCCGGGGAGGAATCAATCTCCATGCGCAGTCGACTGGCAGCCTCATCCACGAGGTCGATGGCCTTATCCGGCAGGAAGCGGGAGGTGATGTAGCGGTCGGACAAAGTAGCCGCAGCAACCAGCGCGGAGTCCTGGATGCGCACACCATGGTGCACCTCGTAGCGTTCCTTCAGGCCACGCAAGATACCCACAGCGTCTTCAACACTGGGTTCGCCCACGTAAACCTGCTGGAAACGGCGCTCCAACGCGGCGTCCTTCTCGATGTACTTCCTGTACTCCTCCAGAGTTGTGGCTCCGACCAAACGCAGTTCACCGCGGGCGAGCAGGGGCTTGATCATGTTGCCAGCGTCCATTGCGGAGTCACCGGTCGCGCCGGCACCGACGATGGTGTGGATCTCGTCGATGAAGGTGATGATCTTCCCGTCGGCATTCTTGATTTCGTCGAGCACGGCCTTAAGGCGTTCCTCAAACTCACCGCGGTATTTCGCGCCGGCGACCATCGAACCCAGGTCAAGGCTAATCAGCGTCTTGCCTTTGAGGGACTCAGGGACATCACCCGCAACAATGCGGCGCGCAAGGCCTTCGACAATCGCTGTCTTACCCACACCGGGCTCACCAATAAGCACCGGATTGTTTTTGGTACGACGGCTCAGCACCTGTACCACGCGGCGGATTTCCTCATCCCTACCAATGACGGGATCGATCTTGCCTTCGCGGGCACGCTTGGTGAGGTCGGTGGAGTACTTCTCCAATGCCTGGAACTGCCCTTCGGGGTCTTCGCTGGTGACGCGTTGGCTACCCCGTACGGTCGGAAAGGCACCCTTGACAGCGTCGTAGGTGGCACCTTGTTCCTGCAAGGCTTTAGCCGCATCGGATTCTCCGCGCGCAATACCTGCGAGCAGGACTTCGGTGGACACAAACTCGTCGCCAAGCTCACCGGCTAGCTCTTGAGCTGCGGTAAAGGCGTTGAGGCAGTCACGGTTAAAATTGGGCTTCGCGATACCGGAGCCTTGGGCTTTGGGGTAAGAATCGACAAGTGCTTGCGCCTTGGCCAGCACCGCATCAGCTTCAACGCCTGCGGCTTTAAGCACCGGGTAAGCGATGGAATCTTGCTGTTTAAGCAAGGCCACCAGTATGTGGGCCGGGCGAATGTCGGGGTTTCCTAATGCGCTGGCCTGCTGCAAAGCGGCTTGTAAAGCTTCGTTGGTTTTTGTGGTTGGTGTGAATGTATCCATTATGTTTCTCCTTTATCTATGGGGCTTGTCGCGCCCTCTCATTGTGTATAACGCACGAGAAGTTGAGTGTGTTCCACTCAAGTAAAAAATCTACAAAATTTTTTGAGTCGACCACATTCAACCTTGCGGGCTGCGGCATACTTAGGTGGTGACTCTCGCCGACACCCTCCGCGCCGAACCGAAGCGCCTCTCCCACTTCGGCGACCTCGCACACTCCGCCCTGCTGCGCCGAGCCCCAGGCCTCATATCGTTTTTCGGCCCCAACCCCCACACCGAACTCACGACCGCAGTCCTGTTCATCCTCACCCACAGCACCCCGGGCCCGCAGGATTCGGGCACACAAACACCCCTCTCACCGCGTATTGACGCCGCGGGGGCAGGCGCCCTGCGCGCCCTCGCCACCGAACACGTGGCCTACATGCCGCCGGACCCCGCACTGTACCTTGCGGCAGCGGACGCCCTGTGCGAAGCACTACGCGACAGCTGCGCCGACCAGCCCTTCCAGCAGGTACTCGCCGCCGAAAAAGCGCTGCGCGAAGCATGCTCGCTCATGGCTACGCATGCCAAAAGCCTAGAACCCACAACCACCACCGCAACCGTCGTCGACGTCGAAAAGCGCAACGCGGACATTGTCGTAGTTCGCATGGTCGCGCAACGCCCCATCGCTTACCTCGCCGGGCAGCAGGTCCAGGCCTGCCCGGATATCACCCCCGGTCAGTGGCGCCGCCTCGCCCCCGCCCTACCGTCCAATGATCAAGGCCACGTCGAATTTCACCTGTCCAAGCCTTCCCCGGTGCCCCGCGCGGGCGACACCTGGACGCTGGGGCTTGCCAGCGGAAATACCGCCGTGACAGGCGATCAGGAACTACTGCTCATTGCCGAAGAAACAGGTCTCGCATCGGCCCGCGCGATCATCCTCGACCTGCTCCAACGCGGCGTCACTACCCGCACTCACCTATTCTTCGGTGGCACTTCACCGGGCCGGCTTTACGACCTGTTGGGGCTGTGGCAGTTGGCCGGCACAAGCCCGTGGTTATCCATCACCCCGGTCTACCAGGAAGAACGAGACCCCTGGTGGTTGTCCCCCACCGAGCATTGCTCCTGTCCCCGCGGTCTGCACCTGCCTCAGGTCGGTTCTCTTGCCGACGTGGTTCCGCGCTTCGGCAGCTGGGAAGACCGGGACGTGTTGATCTTCGCGACCGATCACACCATCAATGACGTCGCGTCGGCAATGCGCGCAGCGGGCACTCCGGGCAGTCACATCCGCTCGCTGCGCACTGCTTCCGGCTAATCGTCGGCCAGCACCGGCAGAGTTTTTCGCACGGCGTCAACACCCTCGACGTCTAGGTCATGGATGAGCAGTCCTGGCTCGGCCCCAAGGCTCTCCGAAGGGGTTCCGTCCGCCAGGAAAACACCGCTATTGCCCACGCCGCATGGGCCTTCGCGGGTGATCCCTTGGGTTTCGGGGTCTGCCTGGTCGACAGCGAAAATCACGCAGGTGGAGTCCATTGCCCGAGCAGAACCCAAGGTGTTCCACTGGCGTACTTTACCCGGCCCACTTTGCCACGATGCGGACACGATGATCGCCTGGGCCCCAGCGCGTGCGAGCTGTTTAAACTGCTGTGGGAAGCGAATGTCGTAACAGGTTGCTACGCCCCAGCAGACCCCCTCGTAAGTGAAGGTCAGATTGGCTTCACCTGACTTGACGTTGTCAGACTCCTTAAACCCGAAGGCATCGTAACAGTGGCGCTTGTTATATCGGTGCTCGGTGCCGTCCGGAAGGACGACGAACAAGGTATTGTGCACCCGATTGCGTCCCTCTTGCTTGTCGGCTGGGGTGAAGCCACCGACGACCACCGCGATGGAATGCTCCTGGGCTGCCTGCCGGATGGGGGCTAGGAAATCTTCGATGCACTCCGCATTGTGATCGAGCCGCCCGGTTCCAAAAGCCTGCGACGTTGCCTCCGGAAACGCCACAAGTTGCGCGCCCTTCCCGCTTGCCTCGGAAATTAGTTGGCATACTTGCCGGGCATTATCGGAAGGGCTGGGACCTGTTGTGAGCTGGGCTAGTGCAACACGCATGGGTCAAGCCTATGTGAAATTCTTCTAACTCGTAGCACTATTGTCCACAACCAAGCTATGCGGACACAGTGCCCACAGCACAGGTATCTCGCACACTGGTGCCATGACTTCCAAACAATCACCGCTCACCGAACACTTAAGCATTATGAACTCCAGCTTTTTGGATGCGATGCCTTGTTTCGACCCGATGCCGCGACCACAAGTGGCACCGCCCGACTCAACAGACTTAGGCTTTTGCGAACACCTAGGATCCTTAGAAGCCTTCCGCTCCGCCGCATCAGATTTAGTATCTGCCTGCGAGCACTCAACTTCGCTTATGGATCAGGCAGTTGCCCAGCTGAGGGCATCGGTTGCAGAGTTTATTGCCAGCGTATGGCAGCAGGACGATGTCCTGACCGAGGTGTTGGATGGAGGGCACACGTGGTGAGTCTTCGTCTACCCACCGGCCCACCCTCAGCATCCCATGGCTTATCCACCCTCGAGGCAGCCTTGCGCGTGTGGGCACAGCAACTGTCTGATCATCGCGGGCTCGTCAGCGATAGCTGGTATGCCCACCTTGGGCGAAGCGTCAGCGGAGCAGCCTTCGACGAAGCGTTCACCGCCCACCTGCGTCTGACCTCCCCCGCTGAGCAGGTCATCTCGGTGTTGCAGCAGGCAGAAGGTGTTACCAGTGCAATCGCCACCGCCCGTCAGGATCTTGAGCAGCGTGTGGCCGAAGCAATCGATCATCTTGCCGCCGTGGGGATTTATCTGCGCTCGGGGAATATGTTGTATGCCGCGGACCATGCGGTCGAATTACTGCCTGACGCTCGGGCATTGTTTGATGCTTTTGGTCAGATTGCCTGGGCCATTGACCAGCATGGTGCCGATGAGCTTCGCCGTATCGCGCAATTCACCAATCCTTCCCTCATGCCCGTGTTAACTGCCACGGCAGATGGCCTCGATCAGCTCGATGCACCGTGGCCGCCTCATCCCCATGACGTGGAGCTGTGGGTTTCACAGCACCCTGAGGTGGAATTACTCGACTCCCCCGGTGAAGGCTTTGCCTACGCAGTCGGCGATCCTGGCGCCAGCAGCCACATCATTATTGTCGGCGGTGTTGGGTCCAGCAGCGACAGTTCGTGGGAACGCAACCTGCAGCGGGCGTTGACGACAGCGGCCGCAACAGATTCTCGTGTAGTGATGTGGACGGGTTATGACGCCCCGGGGGTGCTGCCCTTCGGTATCAGCGACCGACGCGCGCATGACGCCGCCGGGGATGTTCATTCATTCATCGAGCACTACGCCAATCAACTAAGGGACAATGATTCCAGTAGTGGCTCGGCTCGTACCTTAACGTTGGTGGGCTATTCCTATGGTTCTCTAGTAGCGGGCCTTGCAGCTCGCCAGGGCCTGCCCGTGGATTCCATGGTTTTTGTGGGCAGCCCGGGGACTGGGGCGCATGATGTGGAGGATCTTCGGATCAAGCCCGGCGGAAAAGTGTATGCGGTGATGGGCACTTCAGATCCGATACGGGTGGCAACCAGCAACCATCAGGGGCTGTTCGGTCCCGACCCGGGTGGTGAATCTTTCGGAGCGATTGGGGTGGAAGTCCCCGCAGACCACAGTGGCTACTGGGAAAGCGCGGACTTCCTCGATGTACTCCGCCGGGCTTCGGCACCCTAGGGCCAACCCGGGGGGATATGGCTCCTTAGAACAGGCCGGTGGGCTTGTCGGAGTAAGACACAAGCATGCACTTGGTCTGGGTGTAGTGCGCCATCATCATCTTGTGGGTCTCGCGCCCGAGGCCGGACTCCTTGTATCCACCGAATGCTGCGTGCGCCGGGTAGGAGTGGTAGTTGTTCACCCATACGCGACCCGCTTGGATCGCGCGACCGGCACGGTAGGCAGTGTTGTGATCGCGGGTCCACACGCCGGCGCCAAGACCGTACTCAGTATCGTTGGCAATCTCCATGGCTTCGTCGAAGTCCTTGAAGGTGGTGACCGCCAGGACGGGTCCGAAGATCTCCTCACGGAAGCATGCCATCGAGTTGTCGCCCTTGAGCATGGTGGGCTCGATGTAGTAGCCGTTTTCGAAACCTTCGATCTTGTTGATCTTGCCGCCGGTGAGCACTTCGGCACCCTCGGCGGGGCCGGACTCTAGGTAGCCCGCGATCTTTTCCATCTGCTCCTGCGATGCCTGGGCACCCATCATGGTGTCGGTATCCAGGGGATCCCCTGTACGGATGGACTCGACCTTCTTGACGACCCTTGCGATGAATTCATCGGCAATGTCTTCGTGGATAAGGGCACGGGAGGGGCAGGTGCACACCTCGCCCTGGTTCAGCGCGAACATTGCGACACCTTCCACGGCCTTCTCGAGGAACTCATCGTCCTTATCCATCACGTCCGGGAAAAAGACGTTGGGGGACTTGCCGCCGAGCTCGAGGGTGACGGGGATGATGCGGTCGGCGACAGCCTTGTGGATCAGCTTGCCCACTGCGGTCGAACCGGTGAAAGCGATCTTCATGATGCGCTTGTTGGCGGTCATGGCCGCGCCCGCCTCGGTACCGACACCGTTGACGATGTTGAGCACACCCGGCGGGAGCAGGTCACCGATGAGGTCCATCAGGTAGAGCACCGATGCCGGCGTCTGCTCGGCAGGCTTGAGGATCATGCAGTTGCCGGCAGCAAGCGCTGGGGCGATCTTCCATGCAGCCATCAGGAGCGGGAAGTTCCAGGGGATGATCGCACCGACAACACCGATGGGCTCGTTGAAGTGGTAGGCGACAGTGTCGTTGTCGATTTGCGACATGGTGCCCTCTTCGGTGCGCACCACGCCAGCGAAGTAGCGGAACTGGTCGATCGCCAGCGGAATATCGGCTGCTAGGGTTTCGCGAACTGCCTTGCCGTTCTCCCAGGTTTCTGCGACTGCGAGTTTCTCTTTGTGCTGTTCCATGCGGTCGGCGATGCGGAGCAAAATGTTGCCGCGCTTTTGTGCGCTGGTAGCCGCCCACGCATCTTTGGCTTCATACGCCGCCTCGACGGCTTTTTCCACATCTGCGGCCTTACCAGCTGCCACGCGGCAGAAAACTTCGCCGGTGACGGGGGTGATGTTGTCCATGTACTTACCGTCGACTGGCGGAACCCACTGTCCACCAATGTAGTTGTCGTAGGTGTCTCGGAAGTTTGCCAATGCGCCTTCGGTGCCGGGGCGTGCGTAGATAGTCATGTGCGTCTCGCTTTCTGCGGCGGGGGTGTGCCGCGGAGATATGAACAGTGTGCCCACGACACTACAGGCGAAATTTAGTGACCGGCACCATATTTGAGAAAAAATTTATAAAAATCTTTGCTTAAATTTGCAGATCACTTTCGTTAAGCTAAAAATCGCCGGTAACCCCACCTCGACAATGTCCCAAATCCTCAAAATGTGATATCACTTTATGTATGAGTAATGACCCAAAAATCCCCCAAACCGTCGAAGTGTCTACCGATCCAGTAGGCCACACAGGCACCAACGTTGATGTCCAGGAACGGCCCGCAACCACAGGCGGGGCAGCAGCCGCCATTAGCACCCTCGTCATTGCAGTCGCCCTGCTGGGAATTGCAGCCTTGCTCGCGCTTCAAGCCATGGCGGCACTTATGGAAACTAGCGTTGGCCTGGGCATACTACTTGGCATTGTCGCCGTACTGGCACTGATCGCCTCGCCCATCCTGTTCAGCATGGTCAAGGTCGTCTCCCCCGGACACACCCAAGTCCTGCAGCTGTTTGGCAAGTACCTAGGCACCAACCGGCGAACGGGACTAACTGTCGTCCCACCGCTGTCCTACGCAACGAAAGTCAGCGTACGTGTCCGCAACTTCGAGACCAACGTCATCAAGGTCAATGATGCCGGCGGCAACCCCATTGACATCGCAGCCATCATCGTCTGGCAGGTAGCCGATACCGCTAAAGCCACCTTCGCCGTGGAAGAGGTCGATGAGTTCATCCGAGCCCAAGCAGAATCGGCCCTGCGCCACGTCGCCTCAACCCACCCCTACGCCCCCTCAGCGCAGTATGCGCATTCCCTCTCCGGATCCACCGACGTCGTAAGCGCGGAAATCGCCGATGAGGTCGCCGCCCGCGTCGCCGTCGCAGGCCTCGAAATCGTCGAGGCTCGCATCTCCGCCTTGTCCTACGCGCCGGAAATTGCCCAGGCAATGCTGCAACGCCAACAGGCCTCGGCAATCGTGGATGCGCGGGAAACCATCGTCGAGGGCGCAGTTTCCATGGTCGAATCCGCCCTCGACCAGCTGGAAAGGCGCGACATCGTTGACCTCGATCCCGAACGCCGAGCAGCGATGGTTTCCAACCTCCTGGTCGTACTGTGCAGCGAAAACAACACCACCCCCGTGGTCAATGCCGGCAATCTGTACCCCTAAAACGACCGCCTCATGCCAAGGAAACAAGTCCCCCTTCGGCTAGACCCCGACGTCTATGCCGCCCTTGCCAGGTGGGCGGCTGATGACCTCCGTAGCGTCAACGCACACATCGAAGTGCTCCTTCGCGATGCCCTCAAGCGGGAGGGCCGCATGCCCCGCAACGCCGGCCCACTCCCCCGCCGGGGTCGACCACCTGAAAAAGAGGTGTAAATTACCAACTACCCACTATTGGAAACATTCACCGGAAGACCAAATGCACAGAATATCCTGGCAGCCCTACGTACTTGGGGCATTAGTAACAGTAATTTCCACGGGCATGCTCCTTTATGGGTGGGACAACATCCCTGACACCTACGCCACACATTTCACCGCTGGTGGCGAAGCAAATGGCTTCACTAACAAAGGCCCCGGGGTGTTCTTCGGCCAATACATGGCAGTAGGAATCCTCACCCTCAGCCTGGCCCTTGCCCTCCCCGACACGTTACCTCTCCCCAAAGATAACGCTGGAGCACTGGCGGTCTTCCTCATCATCGCCACACTTGGAATCGCGATCGGGAGCGTGGCCTATGCCTAGCGTGCAGGGGATAAAGCAGCGGCCGAGACCAAAGATGCCCCAGCCGAAAGGCCCAAGGATGCAGAATTTGATACATCCAAGTACAGGAAGGGAGGGGTTTTCTACCACGACCCGGATGACCCAGCTTATTTTCTGGAGAAGGCAATGGGCACCGGAATTGATTTCAACTACGCGCACTGGCCAGCGAAAGTTTTCCTAGTGTTCGTCGTCGCCCTCGTCGTAGTACCTATCCTGTTGGCGGCACTGTCCTAAAAGAACCACACTAACTAGCAGCTGCGACCTCTACGGTTTTCCCACACCACAATCGACGTCGAACGAGGCACATGCACCAGCTCACCGCGCGGCCGATCCCTTTGCGCCGAAAGACGTTCATTGTCCCGCCGCAACTGAGCATTCTCAGCACGCAAGGCCTTATTTTCCGCCTTGAGCTGCAGAATTTCCTTAATGCCAGCAAGGTTAACGCCCTTGTCCTGGCTTAGCCGCTGAATCGTACGCAAGGTATCAACATCATCCTGCGAATAGCGCCGCCCTCCACCACGAGTCCTGGCGGGGGTCACCAAACCCATGCGATCGTACGTACGCAGCGTCTGCGCATGCATCCCAGCAAGCTCGGCAGCTACCGAGATGACATACACCTTCTCACCCTGCTCCGACTGCCCGGCCGAAGAACGCGAATTGTTGCTCATCACTCATCACGCCCCTGCCCAGCCATCACGCGGATCAACACCCTGAGCAGCCACAGCGTCAGCATAAGCCTGCAGCGCCTGCTTCGCGGTGTCATCAAGCGAGCTGGGAACCTGCACAGCGAGCTTCACCAGCAAGTCACCGGCAGCGCCCTTACGGCGAGGAACACCCTTACCCTTGACCCGCAACACACGGCCATCGTTGGTGCCGGCAGGAACCTTCACCTTCACACGACCATTAAGCGTGGGAACAGACAAAGTTGTACCCAAAGCCAACTCTTCAAACGACACCGGCACCGTCAACAACAGGTTGTCATTCTTGCGTTCAAACAACTTGTCAGGCCGAACGTGCACGGTGACCAACACATCGCCGCTAGGAGCACCATTAGGCCCAGCCTCGCCGCGGCCCGCCAAGCGCACCTTCTGCCCATCATTCATCCCCGGAGGGATCTTCACGTTGATCGTGCGATCACGATTCTGCACACCGGTACCGCGGCAATCCGCACACGGATCCGTGACGACGCGGCCGGAACCATTGCAGTCTGAACACGGCGCACTAAAACCGAAAGCACCACGGTTTTCATTGACGAAACCGCTACCGTGGCAGGTACCGCACGTCGTTGGGTTACCAGACGTCGACCCCGACCCATGACAGGTCTTACAGGGAGCATTGCCCTTAATCTGCAAACTCAGCTGCGTACCCAACACAGCCTCGCGAAAATCCAGGGTGACGTCGGTTTCTACATCCGACCCCCGCCGCGGCCGCGCTTGGCGGCGAGAAGAGCCACCGCCGCCACCCCACATGCCGCCGAAGATGTCGCCAAGACCGCCCTCCGCAGAAAAACCTCCACCCGGTCCAGATCCACCGAAGAGATCCGAGAGGTCGGAAATGTTGAAGCCATCCTGCCCGCGAAACCCGCCAGCCGCGGCGCCTCCAAACCGACCAAAACCACCCTGGGCGATCATGGCCTTCAGCTCGTCGTACTCCGCACGCTTCTTGTCATCACCGATGACGTCGTAAGCTTCCGCAGCCTTCTTGAAACGCTCCTCGGCAGCAGCATCACCGGGATTCTTATCCGGGTGATTATCCCGGGCAAGCGTCCTGTACGCCTTCTTAATCTCGTCGTGGGTTGCGGACGAGGAGACCCCCAGATCCGCATAATAATCCTTGTCAGCCCATTCAGCTTTGCTCACTGGGCATCTCCTCCTTTCCGGCTATTCGACCGGATAGTTAAATAAATAATTTTTGTTTTAATGTTGTCTAAAATTTCTACTAAAAAGCGGGGTCAGCAGCAGAAATACTGTCCACCGACCCCGCTATTGTGGCCTAAAAGCAGCCTCGCTTAGGCCGGATCCGCAATAATCACCATTGCGGTACGAATCAGACGATCACCCATCGCCCAACCAGAGCGAAGGACCGTACCGATCACCTTGGTTTCACCGGTGGAGGTGTCCTGAACAGCCTCGTGGCGCTCAGGGTCAAACTCGTCGCCCTCGGCACCAAACTCGATAACACCGAACTTGGTGAAGGTCGCACGGATTTTATCGTTAACCGCCTTCAATGGGCCCTGCAGGTCACCGTGCTTTTCGGCGAGCTCCAGATCATCAACAACGGCCAACAATTCGGCAACGACACTAGCTTTCGCGGCATCCACCACCGCTGCTCGGTCACGCTCGGTGCGACGGCGGAAGTTCGCATACTCCGCCGTCACCCGCTGCAAGTCCTCTGTACGCTCAGCCAATTGCTGCGCGACGTCGGGCTCAGCAGTGCCTTCAACCGGCTCCTCGACCGACGCGGCGTCATCATCCGGCTGTTCAGAATCGGACTGCTCCGCCATCTTGGCGAGAACTTCCTCCTCAGTCAGCGTCGTCGGCTGTTCCTGCTGATCGTCGCCGAAGCCATCGGCCGCGCCTTGCGGATCCTGGGGATCACTATGCTGATCGCTCACGACACAACACCTCTACTTACTTGTTGTCTTCGTCGTCGACAACCTCAGCGTCAACAACATCATCGTCAGAGCCGTCCTCAGCGCCGGCCTCAGCAGCCTGGGTCTCGTAGAGCTCCTTGCCCATTTCCATGGACCCCTTGGACAGCTCCTCGACAGCGGACTTGATTGCCTCGATGTCCTCACCCTTCAGAGCCTCTTCGACACCCTTAGCGGCCTCTTCGACCTTGTTCTTGACGTCGTCGGACAGCTTGTCGGCGTTGTCTTCGACAGCCTTGCGGGTCTGGTACACCATGGACTCAGCAGAGTTACGGACCTCCTGCTCCTCGCGGCGCTTCTTGTCCTCCTCAGCGTGAACCTCGGCGTCCTTGATCATGCGATCGATTTCATCCTGGGACAGGCCAGAACCATCCTGAATCTTGATGGTGTTTTCCTTGCCGGTGCCCTTGTCCTTCGCGGTGACGTGGACGATACCGTTAGCGTCGATGTCGAAGGTGACCTCGATCTGCGGAACACCACGGGGAGCCGGAGCGATACCGGTCAGCTCAAAGGAGCCGAGCAGCTTGTTGGCAGCAGCCATCTCGCGCTCGCCCTGGAAGACCTGGATCTGAACGCTGGGCTGGTTGTCCTCAGCGGTGGTGAAGGTCTCCGAACGCTTGGTCGGAATGGTGGTGTTGCGTTCGATCAGCTTGGTCATCACGCCACCCTTGGTCTCAATACCAAGCGACAGCGGGGTGACGTCGAGCAGGAGCACGTCCTTGACCTCGCCACGCAGCACACCAGCCTGGAGGGCAGCACCGACAGCAACAACCTCATCCGGGTTAACGCCCTTGTTGGGCTCCTTGCCACCGGTAAGTTCCTTCACCAGTTCGGAGACTGCAGGCATACGGGTGGAACCACCGACGAGCACAACGTGGTCGATGTCGCCAACACCAATGCCGGCATCCTTGATGACCTGGTTGAACGGAGCCTTGCAGCGGTCCAGCAGATCCTGGGTGATTCGCTGGAACTCAGCACGGGACAAGGTCTCATCCAAGAACAGCGGGTTCTTTTCTGCATCCACAGTGATGTAGGGCAGGTTGATGTTTGCGGACTGGTTAGAGGACAGTTCGATCTTTGCCTTCTCAGCAGCCTCACGCAGACGCTGCAGAGCCATCTTGTCCTTGGTCAGGTCGATGCCGTTGGCTGCCTTGAACTTCTCAACCAACCAGTCAACGATGCGCTGATCCCAGTCATCGCCACCAAGCTCGTTATCGCCGGAGGTTGCGCGAACCTCGACCACGCCATCACCGATCTCCAGGAGGGAGACGTCGAAGGTACCGCCACCAAGGTCGAAGACCAGGATGGTCTGTTCCTTGTCCCCCTTCTCAAGGCCGTAAGCCAGTGCAGCTGCGGTGGGCTCGTTAATGATACGCAGGACGTTGAGACCTGCGATCTGGCCAGCTTCCTTAGTTGCCTGACGCTGGGAGTCAGAGAAGTAAGCCGGAACAGTAATGACGGCGTCAGTGACGTCCTCACCCAAGTAGGATTCAGCGTCGCGCTTGAGCTTCATCAAAGTGCGGGCAGAAATTTCCTGAGGGGTGTAGTTCTTGCCGTCGATGTCGACAGTCCAGTCCTGGCCGATGTGGCGCTTCACGGAGCGGATGGTGCGGTCAACGTTGGTGACTGCCTGGTTCTTAGCGGACTGGCCGACAAGAACCTCGCCGTTCTTAGCGAAAGCAACCACCGAGGGGGTGGTGCGAGAGCCTTCAGCGTTGGCGATAACGACGGGCTCGCCGCCTTCAAGTGCAGCTACAACAGAGTTAGTGGTTCCGAGGTCGATGCCTACTGCACGTCCCATAATGATTCTCCTTATTGGTTTTCTACGTTTCTTCTACAGTCCGGTTGAGCCTACCTGACTCAACCTTTCACACCGTACAACGTATGCATCCTACAAACTTGTTCCCACTAGACTCAAGTATTGCATGTGTTTTGCATCACATAAATGCAAAAAAGGCACCTAAGCTGGCATTTTACAACCAACTCAGGTGCCCATTGTCAGCGGCTCCAAGCCGCCAGGCCGACGCTAATTAACGCTAATTGCGCCCGTGCGGACCCCAGAAGGGAACTCCGGCACCAGAAGAACCATTCGCGCCAAAGGTCGCAAACATGCCATTGCCCCACAGGGTCACAAGGATCGCACCGATCCCCAACAGGTTCGCGATACCAATGATGATCGCAGCCAAAGACAGCTTCGCCGGGTTCGCGATGAAGTTGCTAAACCAATCGCTCGGCGGCTGCTCAGCTGGCGGCTCCTCCACCGGCGGCTCTTCATCGTCGATGACCGGCGGCGCGGGTTCCTCGCCAGGCTTCGGCGTTGCAACAATGGTCGTGGAGCTCAAGTAAGACTTCTGAGCCTTCTCGCTCGGCACACAGTTCACGCCGAGGGTGAACGTACCGGCCAAAGAGTGCTTGGCAGTGACAGCCATGGACAAGAAGTTTTCGGGCTTATTAAATTGCCCCGCAGAACCCTCGGAACGCAGGTAGGTCCGCACGGACTCACCTGGCTTACCTACAGCCTTAAAGCGAACCTTCACAGCAGGCAGGGTGTAAGTGACCGGCTTACCGTTAACCTCAGCACCCAAACCACCCTGCGACAGGCCAGTGTCCGGGCCATTGCCGACAGTTTTATTCGCACCGCTCAGACGCAAGAACCCACCGTCTTCAGCGGGCTCACCAGCAGCGTTAATACGGGTCACCGTGGGAGCATCCCCGTCCAAGTTCTGCCCCTCGCCAACGAGCTCGTAGGACACAACCTCAGCAACCTCGGGAGAAGGCAGCGCCATGTCGATCTTCACGCGATCCACACGCAAAATGGTTGCAGAATCAGCCTTGCCCTCAGTCTCAATGGGTGCGGGGGTCAGGGTGACATCGAATTCTTCACCCTCCCGAACCCAGCGAGGCGAGGTGGAGCTCAACTCCATCGACTTCGGTGACTCAGCGTCCTGACCAAAAGGCGCACCATTACTCATGCATCGAGCATTGAACTTGCTGGGGCGCGTGTTTTCCGGGCCAATCGCCGGGGAATCACCAGCACCCGGCGCCGAGGATTCACCCGGGGCGACAGGCGCGGGCACTTCCTTGGCAGCAACCTTCACGATAGTCCCCGGCAGCGGAACAAGGGCACGTGTACCTGTAGCCGGGCCGTAGCCGTCCATGTAGCCAATAGCGGCTTCATATAAACCCGGCTGAGCGTCCGCGGGCACCACGAACTGGGCCTTCAGCTTCTCAGTCGCACCCTCAGCCAGACCATAGGACCGCCCACCCGGATGCACTCCAATGTAATTGTCATTCGGCGCGGGACTACGCGTCCAACCCGGATCAGTAAAGCTGCTAAACCAACCAGGCTGGGGATTAGTAAACGTCATACCGCGGGTTGTCAGATGGAATGCTGCACCGTCATTAAAGTCAGCGCTTTCTTCAACGTAGGTGAAACCCACCGGCGGCTCAATGCCAGTCTCAACGCGACGAACCTTCTCCGCCACAGTCGAGGAGACCTCATAAGTCACCGTGTCACCAGGCGCGACCTCCACCGGGGATTCCAATGATGACGTCGCATCGTTTACTGTTCCCACGACAGTTGCGGTCAACGGGCTTTCCGAATTCGTGCGGGTCTGCGGACCCACAACGTTCACCGTCAGTACCGCATCCCGCACCGGGTTAGCGCCAGCAGTATCAGTGAAACGCGCCAACACAATGTGCGGACCGAAGGAATTAAACGTGTACTCCGCCTGCAAAGTCGTAGCCGGCAACTCATCAACCTGCTGACCATCCACAAACAGTGACAGACTGCCGCCCTCCGGCGCGGACTCTGGGGCCGCAACGTCAAAAGTGATCGTGGAACCCAACCTGACGTCATCAATCGACTGATCTGCCTTCAAGTCAACCGACGCACTATCGTGCTTGTCCCAATAATCAGCAGCACTTGCCGCCGCCGCAGGAGCAGCCACAGCCACCGGAACACCCGGCAACCCAGCCACAGCCAAAGAAGCACACGTAGCCGCAGCTACAAGGCCTGTTCGCACACGAAAAATCTGCATACCTTCCTCAAAAACGATGCAATACGGACGCCACCGACGGCGATAAACCACATACAATAACGTGCACAGCCACACTATGGCCCCCGACAAAGGGCGACAGCACAAGTGAAGCTTTCGGAGCGCTACGATTGCACAGTGTAGCGAATACAACACTTAGAACCCACACGACAACTCCATCGCCTAAGTAGCAACGAAAGTAGCAACTGCAACGCGTTGTCCTCTATGGTTTGCACAGTAAATGCGTAATGAAGAAAAGGTGAAACGTGAACACAACCCCCCAAGGGCCCACCAACAGCCCTTCCAATGGTGACACCCTGTCAGACCTGGCCGACAACATCGCCGACACCGCCGACGGCTCCGACGCAGCCATGCCGGCCAGCACCGACCGCGCCATCATCATCGGCCGCGACGGCCGCTGGGTCGCAGGGTGGGCACTACGCTTCATCGTCGTAGCCATCGCCCTCTACATCGCAAGCATCGGGCTCGCGAAAGTATGGAGCGGCATCCTCCCCATCCTGCTCTCCATCCTGGTGTGCACCGTTCTGTGGCCGCCCGTGCGCTGGCTACGCGCGCACAAATTCCCGCCGGCACTAGCCGTCGCAACCGTCGTGCTCGGCTGCTTCGCCATCGTCGGCGGCATCTTCGCCGCCATGGCGCCCACGGTGACCAGCCAGTCCAAGGAGCTCTACGACCAGGCCCTCGCCGGCGCGCACAAACTGCAGGACTACATCCAAGGCCCGCCGCTGAACATCAAAGCCGAGCAAGTCAACAACGCCGTCGACGAACTCCTCGACAAGGCACGCGCCCAAGGCGACGCCATCACCTCCGGCGTGATCAGCAGCGTCTCCACTGCCACTGAGGTCATCGTGACCGGCGTGATCTGCCTTGTCCTCACCTTCTTCTTCCTCAAAGACGGCCCCAAGTTCCTCCCCTGGGTGCGCCGTACCACCGGCCCTACCTGGGGCTACCACCTCACCGAGGTTCTCAGCCGCACCTGGGTAACCCTCGCCGGCTTCATCCGCGCGCAGGCCATGGTCTCCCTCATCGATGCCATCTTCATCGGCATCGGCCTGATCGTCCTGAAGGTGCCGCTCGCGCTCGTGCTGGTCGTCCTGACCTTCTTCGCCGGCTTCATCCCGATCGTCGGCGCCATCTCCGCAGGCGCGATCTCCGTCCTCATCGCCTTGGTGTCTAACGGTGTCACCAACGCCATCATGGTGCTCGTACTCATCATCGCCGTCCAGCAGTTGGAGAGCCACATCCTCTCCCCCATCCTCCAGTCCAAGGCCATGGATCTGCACCCCGTTATCGTGCTGCTGTCTGTCACCGTCGGTGGCGGACTGTTCAAGATCATCGGCGCTTTCCTGGCTGTGCCCGTCGCCGCCACCATCGCCGTATGGATCCGCTACCACGGTGAGCTCGTAGCCCTTCGCGCCGGTGAGAAAACCACCGATGACATCGAACTGGCCACCGGTGACAACAACGACGACAGCGGTAACGTCCTCGACACCATCAAGACGAAACTCTCCGCCATGGCAACTAAAACCAAAAAGGCATAGAGCTAACCCGCCCCTAGCTTTCCGGGCATGGCCAGCTGATTTAAGCTACTGGCCATGCCCCTTTTCGCTTCCTGCCCCACGATCACCGCAGAGACGATGACTATAGGCCTCCTCGGCCTCATCCTCTCCGCCCCAGCTTGGTGGTTTTTCGGCAAGGGAGTCGCCCGCCTAGTCACCTTCATCCGTTCAGGCGCGAAAGAAAACACAATTAATGACGTCGCGGAGCTCACCGCGACAAGCAGGCTCAACCAGCCAGGCCGACGGCTGGCCACCCTCATCAAAGAGGTGGCACTGCACACCGAACTCGCCCGCAAGCCACTGGTCGCCGCAGCGCACTGGCTGGTCATGGTCGGCTTCCTCCTCGGATCCTTCGTGTGGTTCGAGGCCTATATCCAAACCTTCAACCCCGCGGGTGGATGGCCACTCATCGGCCGCACCGCCGCCTACCATGTGGTCGACGAGTTCCTGGGCGTCGGCACAGTGCTCGGCATCGTTGTGTTGATGGTCATTCGAAGGCTCAACCGCCGCCGCTTCTATGGCTCCAACGAACGAGCAGCACTGTTCGTCGAACTGGTCGTCCTGCTCGAAGGCGTCGGGATGATCCTCGTCAAAGCGGGCAAAATCTCCACCTACCCGCTGCTCAACCACGCCGACTGGACCTCCCCTGTCTCCGGATTCATCGCACAGTGGCTACCCGCCAACGCCACCATGGTCAGCGCCTTCGCACTGCTCAAACTACTCACCGGCATGGTGTGGCTCTACATCGTCGGCCAACAACTGTCCTGGGGTGTCGCCTGGCACAGATTCCTCGCATTCTTCAACATTTTCTACCAGCGCAACCCCGACGGCGCGCCCGCGCTAGGCAAACTGCCCACCCCCAACCTTGACGCGGCGTCATCAACCGGCGAAGACACCCCACCCGGAGTCGGCACCGTCGGCCACATGCCGTGGAAAATGCTACTCGACGCAGCCACCTGCACCGAATGCGGCCGCTGCCAAGAACAATGCCCCGCATGGAACACCGGCAAGCCACTGAGCCCCAAACTGTTCGTCCGCGACCTCCGCGACGCCGCCCTCAACGGCCCCGCCTACCTCACCCTCGTCGACAACGTCATCGAACCCGACGTGCTGTGGTCCTGCACCAACTGCGGCGCCTGCGTCGAACAATGCCCCGTCGACATCGAGCACATCGACCACGTCGCAAACCTCCGCCGCTACCAAGTACTCGGCGCCTCCGACTTCCCCAGCGAACTCACCAGCCTGTTCAAAAACGTCGAAACCAAAGGCAACCCCTGGGGACGCAACTCCAGCGAACGCATGGACTGGATCGAAGCCGCCCGCCGCGACGGCATCGAGGTCCCACTCGCCCACGAAGTCGACGACTTCGAATACCTCTTCTGGGTCGGCTGCGCCGGCACCTACGACGACAACGCCCGCGCAACCACCCGCGCCACCGTCGAACTCCTGCACACAGCCGGCGTGAAATTCGCCGTCCTCGGCAGCGACGAAACCTGCACCGGCGACCCCGTACGCCGCGCAGGCAACGAATTCCTGTTCCAAATGCTGGCGCAAGAAAACGTCAACACCCTCAACAACGCCTTCGGCAACAATGACGCCGCGGAAGAGGCGACGTCATCACGCGCGCAGCGCAAAATCATCACCACCTGCGCACACTGCTTCAACACCCTCCGCAACGAATACCCCGACTTCGGCGGACACTTCGACGTATTCCACCACACACAACTGCTTAACCGCCTGGTCCGCGAAGGGCTACTGAAGCCGATCCCCCGGACATCGAGCGACCGCAAGCCGATCACTTACCACGACCCCTGCTTCCTCGGCCGACACAACAAGGTGTTCGACCCACCCCGCGAACTGCTGGAATCCATCGCCGGCGGGCCAGACGGGCTGGTCGAAATGAACCGCAACCGCAACAATGGCTTCTGCTGCGGTGCCGGTGGTGCGCGCATGTTCATGGAAGAAAAACTCGGCACACGCATCGCCGACAACCGCGCAGAAGAAGCCCGCTCGACCGGCGCCGGCGAAGTGGCCGTCGGCTGCCCCTTCTGTAACACCATGCTCGGCGGAGGAATCAAGGCGACAGCTGCCGCTGGTGAAGACGCCGCTGATGCACCCCAGGTGCGGGACGTTGCCGTGATGCTACGTGATTCAATCATGGTCGACGGCGCGCTTCCCGAACCCCGCGCGAAAGCGTTCCTCGGGACACCGGTTCGGCGACAGCGCGGCGAAACTACAGGTAACGAGCCTGTGGGCTCTGTGGGCTCGGTGGATTCTGAGAAGCCCGCCGCCCCAGCGGGTTCGCCCGCCCTAGTGGTGCCTGTGCCGCCAGCTCCGCCAGCGCCCGCTGCACCAGCACCCGGCAGCGCTGTCCCCAAGCCAGGCGCATCAGTGCCCAAGCCAGGCAGCAGTGCCCCGAAACCGGGCAGCAGTGTCCCCCGCCCCGGCGGTGCTGTGCCCCGCCCGGGCTCTGACACAGACTCCTAAGTGCACTGAAATGGGCAAATCACACCATTTACCGAATGTTTTGCCTGGTCGTTTCTCCCAAAGTCGCATATTTGCCCATTTCGGTGCACGGCGTCGTCGTCACTGCGCTGCTCCTACCAACCCGACCTGCAGAGCCCACCAACCCGACCGCCGCCTATTACGCAGTACAAAAAACCGGCAGATTTCCCTTTCCCACTAAATTGACCTGCGGAAACGTCCCGCAAACTCTAAATCTGCCGGTTTTTTGTACTTCTCCCATCAAATCCGCCCTCAACACCGCCCGCCACCAACACACCCCACTAACTAAAGGCGCTCCTTATATACTGTGCCAATGAGTAACTCGCAGCACAGGCCCCGACGTATTTTTGACCAGTCGGAAAAGATGAAGGACGTTCTCTACGAGATTCGTGGCCCGGTATCTGCGGAAGCGGAACGCCTTGAGCTGGACGGCCACCGTATTTTGAAGCTGAACACCGGCAACCCGGCGGTCTTCGGTTTCGAGGCGCCGGATGTGATCATGCGCGACATGATCGCTGCGCTTCCGACCTCGCAAGGCTACACCACTTCGAAGGGCATCATCCCTGCTCGCCGCGCGATCGTTACGCGCTACGAGGTTATTGCGGGTTTCCCTTACTTCGACGTCAATGATGTTTTCTTGGGCAATGGCGTGTCTGAGCTGATCAGTATGGTCACTCAGGCGTTGCTTAATGACGGCGACGAGGTATTGATCCCCATGCCGGATTATCCTCTCTGGACTGCGGCAACGTCTCTGGCTGGCGGTAAGCCGGTGCACTACTTGTGCGATGAGGAGGATGATTGGAATCCTTCCATCGAGGATATCCGCGCGAAGGTGACGGATAAGACCAAGGCGATTGTTGTGATCAACCCGAACAATCCGACGGGTGCGGTGTATTCCCGCAAGGTGTTGGAGGAGATCGCCCAGGTTGCGCGCGAAAACGATCTACTGATCCTCGCTGATGAGATTTACGATCGGATCCTGTACGACGGTGCCGAGCACATTTCGATGGCCCAGGTCGCTCCCGACATGCTGTGTATTACGTTTAATGGTTTGTCGAAGGCGTATCGTGTGGCTGGTTACCGCGCGGGGTGGATGATTTTGACGGGGCCGAAGCATCATGCGGCTGGCTTTATTGAGGGCCTCGAGCTGCTGGCCAGTACTCGCTTGTGTCCGAATGCTCCTGCTCAGCACGCTATTCAGGTGGCTTTGGGTGGGCGTCAGTCTATCTATGATCTCACGTGTGAGGGCGGCCGTTTGTTGGAGCAGCGCAATGTTGCGTACGAGAAGCTCAATGAGATCCCGGGTATTAGCTGCACTAAGCCGATGGGCGCGCTGTATTGCTTCCCGAAGATCGATCGCAATGTTTATGACATTCATGACGACGCCCAGTTCATGCTTGATCTCCTGCGCGCGGAGAAGATTCTGATGGTTCAGGGGACGGGTTTTAACTGGCCGGAGCCGGATCATTTCCGTGTGGTGACGTTGCCGTGGGCGAAGGATCTGGAGAACGCTATCGATCGGATCGGTAACTTCTTGGCCAGCTACAAGCAGTAGTGGGCTGCTGGGGGCGGTAGGCTACCTGTTTATGGGTCGTCATCATAAGCCTTCGGGTTCTGCTGCTTCTGATTTTTCTGTCGTACGCACGCCTGCTTCTTCGGGTAATGACGCCGCGTCGGGTTCTGGTTGGCGTCCGCGTGCGCGTGCCACTGGTAGGGATTATCGTGAGCCGTTCACTGTGGTGCAGTGGGTGTTGTCGATTTTCTTGATGCTTGGTGCGGTGGCGACTGTTGTTGGCTTGGTTGTGTTGTGGCCGGCTAGCAGTGAGCCGCGTGTGGCGCCGGAGTTTTCCGCGACGTCACCGTTGCCGAAGAGTCAGGTGTCGGGCGAGGTTGTTATCCGTGACCAGGGTGCGTGTAATACGCCATCAGTGGGGAGGGTGTTTGATTCGGCTCCGGTGACTCCTTTGTCGACGCAGGAGGCGCAGTGTGAACGTGCGATTGTGCAGATTGATTCTGGGCAGAATGCGGGCAAGCGCACCTTGTTGTTGATTGGGGAGCATCCGGGGGATCCTCAGTTGAAGGAGGGGGAGAAGGTCCGTTTGGCGGAGCAGGAGTCTGCTGATGGCCAGGTGGGCTACACGTTTACCGATTATCAGCGTGGCCACAAGTTGCTGGGTTGGGGTATTGCGACGACGTTGGCGATTGTGCTGATTGGTGCGTGGCGGGGTGCTCGGTCGTTGGTTGGTTTGGCGATCACGTTGGGTGCGGTTGGGGTGTTTTTGATCCCTGCGTTGTTGCATGGCGGTCCGCCGTTGGCGTTGGCTGTTGTGTGCGGCTCGGCGGTGTTGTACCTGGTGTTGTATTTGGTGCATGGGTTTAGTTGGAAGACGTCGGCGGCGTTGGCTGGCACTGTGATTTCGTTGGTGTTGGCGGCGGTGTTAGCGCATCTTGCGATTGGCCAAAATCAGTTGCGCGGGTTGGGCAATGAGGACAATCTGCTGATTCAGTTGTATTTGCCGGATGTGACGGTCACGGGGCTGATGTTGTGTGGGTTCATTATTGGCGCGCTGGGTGTGCTTAATGACGTCACGATTGCGCAGGCGTCGACGGTCAACGAGCTGGCGGACATTGAGCCGGATGCGAATCCGTGGCGGTTGTTTGCTGGTGCGATGAAGGTGGGGCGTGACCATATTGCGTCGATGGTGTACACGTTGGTGTTGTCGTACACGGGTGCGGCGTTGCCTTTGTTGCTGCTGTTGAGTGTCGCGGATCGTCCGTTTGGTGAGGTGTTGACGTCTGATGTGATGGCGACGGAGTTGTTACGTTCTGCGATTGGTGCGTTGGCATTGGCGTTGGCGGTGCCGATTACGACGGCGATCGCGGCGTTTAGTGTGGTTGGTCAGCGTCGTTTGGATGCGGCGGTGGAGCAAGGGGTGAAGCTGCCTTAAAACAGCTCAAAGGTGGGGGCCGGAGCTGGCCCCTCACCCTTGCATTACAACGATGGTGTGCTGTTATTGTCCGCGCCACCTGTAGAAACATATCAGTGGACCGACTATGGGCAGCAGCAACGTGAGCACGAAAGCAATCGTTACCTCCCTGTTGGGAAGCGGTCTGCGGATGATTTGCCAGAAGACTGCAATTGCCAAAGCTAGTGCTGCTACAGCGAGCAATGCGCCGGCGTAATCAACCCACGTTGAGGCCAACGGCGACTGCCCTTTGAACTCCATTTTTTATCGGTAGCATAGGCTTGGTAGTGGCTGTCGCCATCGCCATTGCGTTGCTCAACCACGGGCTACGGCAAACCAGTGTTCACCCCCGCCCCAAGGCCTGATAGTCCCAGCCAGCAGCCTGCCACGCGGCAGAATCCAGCACATTGCGCCCGTCCAAAATTACCTTCGAACGCACCCGCTCCCCCACCTCAACGGGGTCGAGGTCGATGAACTCCTGCCATTCGGTAGCCAACACCACCACGTCTGCGCCTTGCACGGCGTCCGCGCAACTGTCCACGTAGCGAAGTGTCGGATACACCGCTGCAGCATTAGCCATCGCCTGGGGGTCGTACACAGTGGTGGCTGCACCACCCAGCGACAGCGCTCCAGCCACCGCCAGTGCGGGCGAATCACGAACATCATCACTATTAGGTTTGAAGGCCGCACCCAGCACCGTCACGCGCGCACCCAGCAGGCTGCCCCCGCAGGCTTTGTGCACCAACTGCACCATGCGTTCGCGCCGACGCAGGTTAATCGCGTCAACCTCCAGCAAAAACGTCAGCGCCTCATTAGCGCCGAGCTCCCCCGCCCGCGCCATGAACGCACGAATATCCTTAGGCAGGCACCCACCACCGAAGCCCAAACCGGCGCCCAGGAACTTCCGCCCGATGCGTTCGTCGTAGCCGATGGCGTCAGCCAAAGCCATCACGTCGGCGCCTGTACGTTCGCAAATCTCCGACACTGCATTAATGAAGGAAATCTTGGTCGCCAAAAAAGCATTGGCCGACACCTTCACCAGTTCGGCCGTCGCCAAGTCGGTTTCGAGAAAGGGCGTACCTGCGGCAATGGGCGCCGCATAGATCTCACGCGCCAGCCCCACCACGTCAACCGACGGATTGTCGCGAACCCCCAGAACAATACGGTCGGGGGAAATCGTGTCCCTCACCGCGTAGCCCTCGCGCAGGAACTCCGGGTTCCACGCAATCTCCACCCGACTGTTCCGTTGCAAGCGCTCCGCCGTCCCCACCGGCACCGTGGACTTGCCCAACAACACATGCCCTGGTCCCGCAGCCTGGGATAACGCATCCACCGCCGCATCGACGTAGCGCACATCTGCGGCATAGCTACGCGAGCGCTGCGGCGTGCCAACGCCAAGGAAATGTACCTTCGCGAACCCCGCGGCGTCATCAATACTTGTACTAAAACGCAACCTTCCGGCTCTGATGTTTCGCTGAAGCACTTCCTGCAGCCCCGGTTCGAAGAAGGGAACGCGGCCGGCGCTCAGTGCCTCGATTTTCGCGGCGTCAACGTCAACGCCCATCACCTGGTGGCCCAACTCCGCCATGCACGCAGCATGCGTCGCCCCCAAGTACCCAGTACCAATCACCGACATACGCATCAGGGGGCCACCTCCACAGAATCAACAAACTCACGCGCGACCGACGCCGCCGACTGCTTACCCTCACCCACATTACGGTGATTCATCTGCTTCAGCGCCTCAGTTGTCACATGGGTGTTGACGTCGCGGATCACCGACGCCGCACCAACGCTCACGCTGCGCGCACGCATGACCGGCAGCACATTTTGGGGCAGCACCATGCCCTTCGGGTCGTCCAACTGGACCAGGCTTTGGGTGGGCGTGGTCGTATAAATATCAGCAACGTCCGCGGTACCCTCGTTGAGAGCCGCGATAGTCAGGGGGCCACCGCCGTCAGAAATCGGCACGAGATCCACCCCCACCCCATAGAGCTCCTTCAAACCGGACGGACCATAGGGGCGCTTCGACAACTCCGGGTTGCCGGCCAACCGCAAGCGCACGGGCACATCAGCCAAGTCAGCCAACGAGGCCACGTTGTGGCGCTGCGCAAAGTCTTCCGTGACCCAAAAAGCATCCTTCGACTGTGCAGGAGCGGTCTCACCGGCAACAATGCCCTCCGGCAGCACCCCACGCAACGTGCCCAGCACTTGCTCCTCGGAAGCACCGGGGTCAAGCTCCGCGCCAAAAAACTGCGCCAGATTACCCGAATACTCCGGCACAATATCCACGCTGCCCTCCTGCAGGGCAGCCATGTAGACCTCGCGGGAACCAATACCGGACTTTACCTGCACCTCATAGCCCGCGTTCTCCAACGCCGCGGCCCACACCTGGCCGATGATCTCCGACTCCGGGAAGTTAGCCGTGCCAATCACCACCGGCCCACCCGGCGCGCCACCGCCCGCCCCTTCAGAATCGAAAGGATCGTGGCTCACACACCCTGCTAGCACCCCCAGCGACAACACGGCGCCGACCACAACGCCCACTACAGACTGCACAGACTTCATCGCTACCATTTCTTAAACCTTCCGCCCCTTCAACACAAGCGCGAACAAACCATCAACCACCAGTGCTAACACCGTCACCATGACGGCACCTTTGAGCATCAGCGGGTAATCGCGCAACGCCATCCCATCCAACAAGTACCTGCCTAAACCTCCAAGGCCCACGTATGCGGCGATGGTGGCGGTTGCAATAACCTGCAACGCACACGATCGGATGCCGCCCAGGATCGTCGGCAATGCCAGCGGCAATTCCACCGACCACACCACCTGGCGCGTGTTTAGACCCATAGCCACCGCGGCGTCAACAATCGGGCGCGGAATCGACACCACTCCCGACTGCGCCGCTGCCAACACCGGCGGAACCGCCAGCACCACCAGCACGATCGTCGACGGCACCAAAGGCATGCGCACACCCAAGGGCAACGCGAGGGTAAGCCATGTCAGCAAACCCAACGTCGGTAATGCGCGCAGCACCCCAGAGGCCGCCAGCATCACATTGCGGCCCCGACCCGAATGCCCAATCGCCACGCCAAGCGGCAAACCGATCAGCACCGCAAAGCCAACGGCCAGCGCAGAGTAACCAACGTGGTGGCCCAATACCTGCAGCTCATTGCCCCACTCTATGCCCACGGCAAACACACCTTCCCCACTGCGATTAGCACGGCGTCAAACACCGCAGCCAGCACGGCCGTCAGCACCACGCCGACGATGATCTCCGCCGGATAGTCACGCGCGAACCCGTCAGTAAACAGCGTCCCCAAGCTGGTCACGCCGATCAGGGCGCCCACGCTGACCAAACTGATCGTGCTGGCGCTCACCACCCGCAGGCCTGCTAACAGCACCGGCCCGGCCAGCGGCAGCTCCACCATCAGCACACGCTTCCACAGCGGATAGCCAACGGCGATCGCCGCTTCCACTGGCTGCCGCGCCAAGCCGGCAAACGCATCCACGGCGGTGCGCAGCATCAGCGCAACACCGTACAGACTCAGCGCAATCATCACGTTGTAAGGCGACAATACAGACGTGCCCACGATCAGCGGCAGCACGACAAACAGCGCCAGCGACGGGATCGCGTACAACACCCCCGATGACGTCGCGACCACCTGACGCAGCCAGGCATTCCGCGCACCCCACCAGCCTAATGGCACCGCTACCAGCGCAGATACCAGCACCGGCGGCCATGACAGCGCCGCATGCTGCCACAGTAGATGCGCCAGGTAGTGCAACTGTTCGGTGCTTACACTCATATCAAGCGCCCCCCTGGACGAAAGCTGTCACGCGCCCGTGTCTATCAACAATGACGTCGCGACCGTCTCTGCGCTGCACAGACACGACGCGGTCCTGAACGCCGACGAAGTCCGCTACAAAGTCATTAGCTGGTTGTGTGATCAGTTCTTCTGCGGTTCCGGCTTGCTCGATGCGCCCCCTCTGGCCGAGCAGGACAATCTGGTCCCCTAGTAAAAAGGCTTCTTCAATATCGTGTGTCACCATCACGATGGTCTTGTTCAGGCGACGCTTGAGGTCCAACACCTGGTTTTGCAAGTCCCGGCGCACCAGGGGATCAATGGCACTGAAGGGTTCGTCCATGATCATGATTGCTGGGTCGTCGGCCAGAGCGCGTGCGATCCCGACGCGTTGAGCTTGCCCGCCTGACAGTTCCCTTGGGTAGCGCTTCGCCAGCGCCCTATCTAGACCGAGATCATCCATCAGTTCGAAGGCCCGCTCCCGGCACTGAGCTTTGGGCACTTTGTTCAACCGGGGCACTGTACAAATATTGTCGAGCACGGTTCGGTGCGGCATCAGGCCAGAATCCTGCATCACGTAGCCGATCCGCCTGCGCAGCCGCACCGGATCTTCCTCCGCACTATCCGCGCCGTCAATAAGCACCCGGCCAGACGTGGGCGTCACCATCCGGTTGATCATCCGCACCAAGGTGGTTTTACCCGACCCAGAGCTGCCGACAAACACCGTTGTCTGGCCGCGGGGAATCTGGAAAGAGAAATCCTCGACGGCGGGAGCCACAGCCCCCGGATACTTCTTAGATACGTGTTCGAAAACAATCATCGGAAATTCAAATACGCCTTTGACGGGGTCGGACCTCGCTGCCCCTGGTACTTAGAGCCCAAGCTACCTGCACCGTACGGCGTTTCCGCGGGGCTGGACATTCCGAACAACGCCAGCTGGCCGACCTTCATCCCCGGCCACAGCGTGATCGGCAGGTTCGCCACATTCGACAACTCCAAGGTGATGTGGCCGGAAAAACCGGGGTCGATAAAGCCTGCGGTGGAGTGCGTCAGCAAACCCAACCGCCCCAAAGAGGACTTGCCTTCCAAGCGACCCGCGAGGTTAGCCGGCAGGGTGAACTTTTCTAGCGTCGCCCCCAGGACGAACTCGCCCGGGTGCAGCACGAAAGGCTCATCCTCTGCGACCTCGACCAGGGTGGTCAGCTCATCCTGCTGCAGCTTCGGATCAATGTGGGTGTAGCGGGAGTTATTGAACACCCGGAAGAAGCGATCCATCCGCACGTCAATGCTGGACGGTTGGATGAGCGCGGCGTCAAAAGGTTCAATAACCAGGTCGCCGGCGTCAATAGTGGAACGAATATCACGATCAGAAAGAAGCACGTCCACCAGTCTAACCAACCAACCCCTGGTAATGTGGCCTGCGATGTTAGAAACACTGCTGCTCGCCGCACCGGATACGGGAAGTTTCGGCTTGAGCGATATCCTGTATTACTTCAAACACGTCGACGAGATGCTCATCGCGCTCGGCCCTTACGTGCTGGGCATCACCTGCCTGATCGTCTTCATTGAATCAGGTGTGCTGTTTCCCTTCCTCCCCGGCGACTCCCTCATTTTCACCGCGGGCCTGCTGCACGACAAGCTGGGCCTGAACCTGTGGGTGTTGATGTTCAGCGTGTTCTTGTGCGCGTTGGCAGGTGACCATGTTGGTTATTTCCTTGGCCGTCGCTTTGGTCGCAAGCTGTTTAAGGACAACGCGCGCGTGCTTAAAACCGAGCACCTGCGTTCCGCCGAGGCCTTCTTCGAGAAGTACGGTGGTGCGGCGCTGGTCATGGGGCGTTTCGTTCCGATCGTCCGCACTTACACCCCCCTGGCTGCAGGCATCGCTAAATTCCACTACCCCCGCTACCTGCGCTGGGATCTGCTCGGCGCCTCCCTGTGGGGCCTGGGGCTGACCTTCCTTGGTTCTCGCCTTGGTGGCATCGACTGGATCACCAACAACATCGAGGTGTTGGCGATGGTCATCATCTTTGTGTCGTTGCTGCCGGTGATGATCAAGGGCCTCCAGGGTTACGTGAAGAAGCGCCGTGGAGTGGCCGCTGCAGCAGCTACTGCAGAAGTTCCCGAACAGCAGTAGACACGCGCTTGCCGTCAGCCCGGCCGGCAACCAACTGTTGGGCTTGTTTCATCACGGCCCCCATCTGTTTCATGGTGGGGGCCGCACCTGTGTCTGCTTCGACTGCGGCGATCGCCTGATTGATGACGTCGCGGAGCTCGGCGTCATCAAGCTGTGCGGGAAGGAATTCTTCCAGCACCTTTGCCTCGGCTAGTTCGTTGTCGGCTAGTTCCTGGCGGCCGGCGTCGGTGTAAATCTGCGCTGACTCGTGGCGTTTTTTCGCCTCGCGTGCCACCAGTTTGAGGAATTGTTCCTCGTTAATGTCGTGCTTGGAGCCGGAGGTTTCTTCGACGATCACTGCGGCTAGCAGCATGCGCAGTGTTCCGGTGCGTACTTTGTCACCGTTTTTCATCGATTCGATGATGTCGGCCTGGAGGTTGTTTTTAATTTCGCTCATGCGCTGATCATACTGTGGGATACTGTGCTGCGTGAATCTTTCCGCTAAGCGCACGAGTTGGCTTGTCATTGCGGTGTTTGTCCTTGGTGTGGGGGCGCTGTTTTCTTTAGTGTCCGGCAGTGAATCGTCGTCGGCGCCCCAGCAGCTGTCGGCTGATTCACAGTCTTATCAGGCCACGGAGCTTGCGAAAGGGTTTCCGGGCGGTGATACTCTGCCGGCGATCCTTGTGTTCCATTCCGATCGCGGCCCCTTGAGCCCCGAACAGATTGGTGCCCTTCAGTCAGTTCCGATTCACGCAGCTTCGGCTGTGGACGGCGCCCAGGCTGTGTCGCCAGTCATTCCGGTCAATGACAGCACTGCGCAGGCAACTCTGACCCTTCCCGGGGAGCTCAGCGGCTTCGGCGTGAGCGACGCCGTCAAGGCTTTACGCACCTCTATTAATGACGCCGCGATCCCCGGTGTCGACGCGTACGTCACCGGTCCGGCGGGTTTCGCCGCTGATACTGCAGCTGCATTCGATGGCGCCAATTTCGCCCTGCTCGGGGTGACCGCCCTGGTGGTGGCGGTGTTGTTGATCGCCACCTACCGCTCCCCCATCCTCTGGCTTGTGCCGCTTGCCGTCACGGCACTGGCTGACCGGGCTGCCGCGCTGGTTACCGGCAGCATTTCGGAGGCCACCGGCTGGTTTACCTCTGATGGCTCCACTGCGGGCATCACCAGCGTCCTCGTGTTTGGCGCCGGAACCAACTACGCACTGTTGCTTGTCAGCCGCTACCGCGAGGAGCTGCCCACCACCGTCGATAGTCATCATGCTCTGCACTGCGCCTGGCGGGCCACTCTGCCGGCGATTATTTCTTCTAACCTCACCGTTGTCCTGGCGCTGCAAACACTCTGGTTCGCCAGCGTTCCTGCGTTCCGTAGCCTGGGTGCCTCCGCGAGCATTGGCCTGCTTATCGCACTGCTGTTTGCACTCACCCTCCTCCCCGCAGCACTGAACGTGTGCGGTCGTGGCTTGTTCTGGCCCAAAGTCCCCAGCGTCGGGCACACAAGCAACCGCATCAGTAATTTTGAGCGGGTCGCCCGCGGCGTCAACAAACGCCCACGCCAAGTACTCGCAGCACTAACGATCCTGCTGCTCGGCCTCGGATTCGGCATCAGTGGCACACGCATTGACCTCGAACCCGAGGAGCAATTCCGCACCACCTCCGAAGCCGTCGACGCCGCCGCGCTACTGGATTCCTCCAGCCCCATCGACGTCTACGCACCCACCGACGATATGCCCGCCACCCTCGATGTCATCCGCGGCATGCTCGGCGCGCAACTACTCGGCGAACCCGTCCCAAACGCAGACGGCACCTGGGAAAAGGCGACACTCACGGTCGACACTGCCGACACAACACCCACCGCCACCGTGGAGGACATTCGCGACAACGCGCCCCGCGGCGTCATTGTTGGTGGTCAAGCAGCGCAAATCATTGACGCCAAAGCAGGCACGCTGCACGATATGAAGGTAATCATCCCGCTGATCTTCCTCGCTGTGCTGCTCGTCCTCGTCGTGGTGCTGCGTGCCCTGGTGGCGCCGGTGATCCTGCTGCTTGCTGCTGCCCTGTCGACGTGGGCAGCCATCGGCACCGGCACCTTCATCTCTACCCACATCTTCGGCTTCCCGGGAATGGACCTGAGCGCGCCGCTGTACTCCATCTTGTTCCTCATCGCGCTCGGCATCGACTACACCGTCTTCCTGGTGCTGCGCGCCCAAGAAGAGACCCACGAGTACGGCACGACGGAGGGAATGATTCGGGCTGTCGGCGTGACCGGTGGGGTGATCACCAGCGCTGGCATCGTGCTGGCCGCGGTGTTCGCGGCGCTCGGGGTGCTGCCACTGATCACCCTGACGCAGGTGGGTATCTTGGTCGGGTTCGGCATTGTGTTGGACACGTTTGTGGTGCGCACCCTGGTGATTCCTGCGCTGTTTGCGATCCTCGGGGACGCTATGTGGTGGCCGCGTAGACAGCAAGAGCATATTGTTTTACGATAAGAACATAATGTAAAACAATATGCTTTAGGAGCCTTGAGCCATGCGCCAACTCTTAAACAGCGCCGCCCGCGACCGCGAAGAACTGGCCGCGGTGATCTAAATGGCAATCCGCATCCACCTCGCAGAAGTCATGGCCGCGCGTGGCGTCGGAGTCGCAGAACTCGCCGGAGAAATTGGCATAACCCCAGCCAACCTGTCGATCCTGAAAAACGGGCACGCAAAAGCCATCCGACTCAGCACACTCGATGCGCTCTGCGAGGCTCTCAACTGCGCCCCCGGCGACATTCTCTCACACAGCTGACGCCGCGAAACAACTGCGCGCAGAAGCCATGCGCATCGAGGCACTAGCCACCGCGCATGCGCATCTGGCACTGTCGGAGGGCGTGGCGGCCGCGGAAGAATACGTCCTCCATCATGGTGAATCCGTCGGGGCCGCGCGGCGTCGCATCGTTCAGGCCAAGGCGCTATTTGGTCGGGGGAAGATCAAGACCAAGCTGCGGGAGCATTTCCTGGAAAGGCACGTTTCGGCTGAAAATATTGACGTCGCGTTGGCGAAAGTCCGCAAGTTAAGCAAGGCGTCTGCGGTGCCGCCGCTACAGATTGTGCTGGAGGTGGTCGAACGCAGCCTTCACGAGAACCTGACCCACGCAGCGTTTGGAGCGCTGGTGGCTGAGCGGGTCAATGAGATCAACAAGGCGCTGGGTGTAAGGCCCACCCGGCCGCGGCGCCACCTACAACTATGCGCCCAAGACGCCCACGGCGGCAAAGCCCCGACTGGCATAATAGATCGCACTTAGCCCCTCAACGAGAGGAACACCATGCGGATCCTTAAGCGCACCGTCATCGTCCTGTTGGCGGTGGTAGTTATCCTTGCCCTCGGCATTGTTGCCGCACGCTTGTACAACAACCACAAGTACCCGGCCACGCATAGCGCTGAATATTTCAGGGATCCCACCAACCTAGATGCCTACCCGCAAGAGCTCGACGGTGTAGAAATCACCCAGGTCAACGACGGCACGCTGCACGGTTTCCATCTCAAGCCGAAAGACAAGAAGCACCCCGGCGTGATTGTCTCCTACGGTGGCTCCGAGGGAGCTGCCGGTTTCGCCGATGCAGCAATGCTCGCCGCCGAAGGTTACGAAACTTTGGCGGTGTTCATGTTCGGGATGGAGGGCCAGCCTGCTGCTTTAGCTGAAGTGCCGCTGGAGCAGTTTGACGACGTTCTCGGCTACATCGATAGCCACACTGATGGTGGCCCCATTAGCGTGATCGGCACGTCTAAGGGGGCGGAGTACGCCCTCAACTTGGCCACCAAGTATGACGAGATTTCTGCCCTGGTGCTGCGCGCACCCTCGGCCTACAACTTTGTGGGTTTGGATTTTTCCCAAGACAGCAAGTCGTCGTGGACGTGGAAGGGGCAGCCGCTTCCTTTCATCGATATTAGGACTTCGAACGGGCCGGAGTTTGTGTCTAACGTTCTGCTACCGATGATTACCGGAGCACCCATTGAGTACTTGCCGACGTATGTCTCTGCAGTTGAGGAAGATAAGGATCGTGCTTCCAAGCTGATTCCTGTACAGGACACCTCGGCTGTGATCCTGCTGATTGCTGGCGGTGACGACAAGATGTGGGACAGTGCTGGGGCTGCGGAATTGATTCACAGTGAACGCCCGGAAAATACGCTTGTGAAGGTCTACCCTGATGCTGGGCATATTTTTTCCGGTAACGGCGTGCTGAGCACCCCGAAGCTGCGTATGCGGGTGGGTGGCACGGAAGAAAGTAACGCTGCGGCTGCTAAGGACAGCCAGGAGGCGATACTCGATTTCCTCTCGCAGCAGTCACGAACATAATCTCGATGGGCAAAGGAGTTACCCATGGGATCTCGCTTGGGCACTTTTGTAAAAACCGACGCCGGTTGGTCGATGTACTGCAGCCGGTGAGGCGCCAGTACGGTTGGTCACGATATCGCGGTCTGGGGCGCTGATGCGACTCTGAAAAACCTGCCGCGTAATCCGCACTATTCGCCAGATACCCCCGAAGATTGGTCGCATGCATTCTGGCGCGAAGGCACCCTTCTCATAGACACCACGACGAAGACGGTGGTTTGGGCAGAAGGAAGCGAAGCCTTCTATTTGCCCCGCCTGAGGAACTCCAGCATCTTTGGCCGGGGTGGACTTTCACTTCCCACGGTGACGACTACCGCTGGCACGAGCAACTGACCGGTGAACAGTACCGAACGTGGGATGCTGATGTTGCCCAGTGCAAGAAGTTCTTTTGCAAAGAGCTAGCTCGTTGGCCAGAGCATGATAGCGCTCTAGTCCGCTTGGCTAAGGACAATGCGGTGCCGATGGATGAGCTTTTTGATTCATTGCTGCAAAAACCATTGCCGCCGGCGCGTTTTATTGGCCGAAACGCGGTCATCACCCCGCCGCTGGGCTAGGCACTAGTTTCCGCCTATGAGTTCGGTCTAATTTCAAGTAATCCTGTATCTAGAATCAGCTCCAAAAAATCGGATGTTGTAGATACGGACGGTTTGGCGAATTTACGTCCGTTTCAATTTTTAGCGCTCTAGCCAGCTATTTTTTTGCGTGCCCACATTTTTTGGTGCACCTTTTTATGCTCTGACCTGCGGCTTAAGATCCCACAGCAAAGAAAAGGCCCTCTAAAACTGCAGTTCTAGAGGGGTTTGGAGCCGATGACGGGAATCGAACCCGCGCCGCCTGCTTGGGAAGCAGGAGTTCTACCATTGAACTACATCGGCAAATCCGTAACTACAAACGCTCGGACAAAAAGACGATACCCCGCCCGCAGTGATTTTTTCAAACACCGCAGGCAGGTTGCGCATCACCCCTAAAGGTTAATAGCAGGGTGCAGACGCTTCATCGTCCACATGCGGTCCCTCCTAGCACACAGTGCAGTGAGGAACAACGCCAACCCAGTAATCACGGCCACGGCAAACAAAGCTTGAGCCAAGCGGTGATCAACGTTGCCGTACATCAATTGCCTGAAACCATTAACCGAGTAGGTCATTGGGTTAATCGGGTGCAGCCAAGCAAAGATCTTCGGCTCTGTCTCTACCGGGTAGAGGCCACCAGATGCCAGGATCTGGAACATCAACAGTGACATCGCGGCAACCTTGCCTGGTCCTGGGCCAAGCGCGACGTTAAGCATCTGGTTAACTGCAGTGAACATAATGGACACGGCCATAGCGAACAACAGCAATCCGATGGGGTACTTCGGATCCATCCCGACGCCGAAAATGGTCACCGCCACCACGACGGTTGCCTGCAGAATCGAAATGAGGCCTGCGGGGAAAAGACCGTCCAGTGTCGCACGCAAGGGGGCCACACCGCTGGCGATAGCACGGTTCTGCATGGGGCGGAGCAACAAGAAGATGATGATGCCGCCGATGAACAGCGCCAGGGAGAAGAAGAAGGGGGCCAGGCCGCCACCGAAGGTGTTGTTTCCGGCTTCGTTAGTTTGCTGCAGAGCGACAGGTCCTCCGAGGACGCTTGCGGTGTGTTCGCGTTGCGCGGTGCTCCACTGCGGTACGGCTTCGGATCCTTCCCGCAGCTTGGTGGACAGGGTGCCTGCACCGTCGTCGAGTTTCTTGGCGCCTTCGTCTAGCTTGCCCAAACCACCAGACAGTTTGGTTGCTGCTTCCGCGAGTGGCACAGTGCCCTCTGCCTTCAGCTTGTCTGCGCCTTGGGCTAGCTGGTGGGCACCGTCATTGAGTTGAGTGATGCCTGATTGCAGCTCGCCAAGCTTGCCTGGGAGCTGACCTGTGCCGGAATGCAATTGATCGAAACCGCTGCGAAATGGTGCGTTCGGGTCTGACAGCTGGTAGGCCAGTTGGCTTGTCCCACCCGCCAGTTGGTTGATTTGCTGGGTTGCGGGAGCGTCGGCGCCAAGGCCTTGCGTGTCGAGCTGGTAGGCCAGTTGGTCGAGCTGTCGCACTGCGTCTGCGGTGCCGGCGACTCCACGCAGCTGGTTGGCCAGCTGGCGTACCTGTGCCGATGCATTTGTCTGGGTCGCGGTGACCTGGTCAAGCTGGGTCTTCAGCTGTTGGACACCGTTGTTGATCTGCGTTGCGCCAGCACCGAGTTCATCAACGCCGCCACTGAGCTGGTCAACGCCGGTAGTGAGTTGCTGGAGTTTCACGGTGGCGCTATCGACGCCATCAGCGAGGGTTTGTGTGCCATCGGCGAGTTTGTGCGCGCCGGCGCCGAGTTCACCGAGTTTTTCGTCTACGGTTCCTGCGCCGGTGGCGAGTTTGTCTGCGCCGGCGGTCGCGGTGTCGAGCCCCTGGGACAATTCACCTGCACCTTCAGCGAGTTTCCCTGCACCATCGGCAGCCTGGGTTAGGCCTGTGCCGGCACTCTGAATTCCAACGAGTACCTTGTCAATAGCTTGGCTACCGATTTCTTCTGAGATCACCGGCAGCATGGTGCGCATGACGTTCTCACCGATCATCGTGGAGAGATAGCCGTTGGTGTCGTTGTAGGTGGTTTTGATGACGGCTTGGCGGGGTTCGTCGCCTGCCGGCGAGGCTACTGCCTCGGAGAAATCTGGGGTCAGCTCGACAACGAAGTAGTATTTGCCGTCTTTGACTCCGTCCAACGCGTCCTGTTTGGACACGAAGTCGAAGTGGATTTCGTCTTTACCTTTGAGGTTGTCGACGATTTGGTCACCTGCGTTGAGTTTTTCACCCTTGACGACGGTGCCTTTGTCTTCGTTGACGAAGGCGATGGGTAGTTTGTTGACGTTGCCGAAGGGGTTCCAGAAAGCCCAGAGGTACAGCGCCGAGTACAGCAAGGGCATGAGGATGATCGCGGCGATGGCGATGCGTCCGAGTTTTGTGCGGCCGAAGCGTTTGAGTTCGGTCCCTAGGTTAAATCCGGAGATCATTTCTTTCCCTTAAGGTGCTCGAGGCCGTGTTCTTCTGGTTGTAGGTGTGCGGCGTCTGTGAATAGTTCGATTTCGGTGGCGTCGCCGGCGATGTCTGGTGGTAGTGGGTTGACGGCGTTGACTACTACGGGGATTTTTTGCGCGAGTTGGTTGAGGATGCTGATGAGTACCAGGCGGTCTTCTGTTTCGTGGACTTGGTCGAGGTCGTCCATGATGAGCATGCCGATTTCGCTGTGGTTCGCGGGGTGCAGGGCGAGCGCCAGGCGGATGAGGATTCGGTCGAGGCTGCAGATTTGGCTGACGTATGCGTCGAGTGGCGGCAGGCTTCGGGTTCCGAATACGGGGCTGCAGATTTCCTCGTAGTAGTCCTGTGTTGCGCGTTTCCGCACGGAGATCCATGGGCGTGACCAGGCTCGGTGTTCGCCGAAGACGGTGCTGATTTTGACGTCGCGGTCCAGCTGGTCGATGTCTTCGACTCCGGCGATTGCCACGTGTTTGCGGATCTCGCTGGGTTTTGTGTGTCCGAGTACTTCGAGGGTGCCGGTTTTGGGTTTCATGCGACCGGAGATGGTTAGTGCTAGTGCGGTTCGTCCGCTGCCTCCGCGTCCGGAGAGGACGGTGAGCCCTTCGCCGGGGATTTCTACGTCGAGTGGCCCGTAGACGGGGCCTTGGTCGCCGACGACGGAGATGCCGTGTGCGGTGACTGCGGGTGGGACATTGGTGGGTGTGCGTCCGTGTGTTCTTGTGTTGTTGGCGGCGGACGGCCCGTGTCCGGTTGTTGTCTGCATGGATCCCTACTCTACATAAGCGGAGGGTCTTCTTCCACTTATTTCGTTTATTGCCACTGAACTGTATAAATATTACTCACAACACTGTCCTATCTAGGTTTACTTTATGGGTGTTGCTACCGATGTTCGCCCCGCGGGTGGAGCATACTGGCCGAGTGAAAGAAAACCTGACTCCGAACTGGTTTGCCAGCGTGATGGGCACCGGCATCGTGGCGAATGCCGCGGCTGCTCTTCCTACCGACAACGCAGCGTTGCGTGCTTTTAGCGTGGTGGTGTGGTTGGCGGCGAGCATGTGGCTGGTCGTTCTGTGCGTGTTGACAGCTTTGCACTGGATTCAGCATCGCGACGTCGCCCGCACCCATCATCTTAACCCCGTGATGGCGCACTTTTATGGCGCTCCGGCTATGGCTTTCTTGACTGTCGGCGCTGGTACGTTGACGGTGGGCGAACCCTTCCTTGGGCACACTGCTGTGATTATTGACGTCGTGTTGTGGTCTGTGGGCACCGCGTTCGGCGTATTCACTGCGGTGTTGATTCCTTTCCTCACCTTCACTAGATACGAGATGAATGCTGACAGCGCTTTTGCTGGTTGGTTGATGCCTGTGGTCCCGCCGATGGTCTCCTCGGCCACGGGCGCACTGTTGGTTCCGCATGTGGGTAGCGCGGCGACGATTTTGTTGTTTGCTTGCTATGCGATGTTCGGCCTCAGTTTGTTTGCTTCCATCGTCATCATCACGATTGTGTGGAACAAGCTGGCCCACCACAAGGTCGGCGCAGCCGGCGCGATCCCAACACTGTGGATCATCTTGGGCCCCCTGGGCCAGTCGATTACTGCGACGAACAACCTGGCGAACCAGGTGCATTTCACGTATCTCAGTGACACTGTGGCAAAGGCCTTCGAGGCTTTCGCGCTCGTCTACGGCCTGCCGACGTTAGGCTTTGCGCTACTGTGGGCGTGCATCGCGGCGTCAGTAACTATTAAAACTGTGCTCGAGGGGCTTCCGTTTAGTTTGACCTGGTGGTCGTTCACCTTCCCGGTGGGCACATGCGTCACCGGGATCACGGGCCTGGCGATCCACACGGGCTCGGCCACATTGTTGGTCATGGCCTACGCCAGCTATGTGGGTTTGGTGTCAGCGTGGTTGTTGGTTGCCGTGCGCACCTTCAGGTTCACCTACGCCCAGCGGTCTAGCCGACTGTAAGTTTTTAGTTCACGCACTTCACGATGGGGGCGGGGTCGTACTTGGTCGTCGTGGTGGTGCGTGAAATTTCGCGCCCATCAAGACCTGTCACAACCCGAGTGTCGGTGGTGGTGAAGCCCGGCACCCCAGACGATGGGCTGCAGTCTGGTCCGTGGACTTCGACGGTATTCGGCTGGGTCGGGTTGGTCCACGCACCGGGGATGGACTGGACGTTGACGCTCTTGGTGCCAATCAGGCTCACGGTGACCGTGCTGTCGTTAGCCGAGGCCCGAATGATCACCGGGTTGAGGGTCGTGTTCTTAAACTGCAGGTCAATGGCACCTTCGTACACGGTTGCTTCGCGCCCCGCGGGGTAGCGCGAGATGTAGTAGCTGTGCGGAGTGTGCGCGACGTCATCCATCCCTGCAAAGTACGCAGCATTGTAGAGGGTGGTGGCGAACTGGCTGATTCCACCGCCAACGGCCTTGTCTGCGCGGCCGTTGAGGATAATGCCGGACTCCACGAACCCTTGGGCGGTACCCCGCGGCCCCGTGTAGCCGTTGAGGCTAAACGTCTCGCCCGGCGCGACGACCGCCCCGTCCACCATTTGGGCTACGCGGCGAATGTTCACGCCTGAAGCGGAGCTGAACCCTCCGGTGGTGAATTCTCCGACGGTGTTGTTAAAGGTGGCTTTTTCGGCCATTTCGGTGGTGTATGTTGCGGGTTTGTCAGTGTAGGTGACGTCGAATTCTCGCGGCGCGTCCCCGATGATGTGGTTGGGGAGGTCCTCGAGGTTCCATTCAATTTTGACGCCGTCGCTGCTGGGGATGACGGTGGGTTTGCCGCTGACAAGTTTGAAGGTGGCGTTTTTCAGGGGCCTTTCGCTGGGGGCGAGGCCTTCCATGAGGATGTCGCGGGCGCGTTCGGCGTCGAGTTCAGCGCGCAGTTGGCCGCCTTCGGGAATGAAGTGCAGTATTTCCTGCATGCGGTCGGGGGTGATGACGCCTTGGGCGTCGTGGCCTTTGGCGATGACGTCCCTGCTGGTTGCTTTGTCGGCGATGGCTTGCGCTGCGGCGAGGGCGTCGGCACCGATTGCTGGCGGGTCGACGATTGCGTCGATTGTGACGGGGGCGAGCCAGCCACGTTGGAGTTTGTCGGCGAGTTCGTCTTGGTCTACGTGTTGGCCGTCGACTGGTTGGGTGGGGCCGGTGGCAAGGTCGAGTGCTGCGTTGGTTGGTGCGGCGGTCAGTTGTTGCGCCAGTTGGGTGACTGCGGAGTTGAAGGTGGCGGTGTTGACGACGCTGACAACCCCCACCTCGTGGGTGTTAAAAAAGCTGCTGATGCGCGCTACGGGGTTGAGGCGTGGGGTTCCTGCGCGCTCGATTGTTGCGGGAAGGTCGAGGCTCAGTCCTGACGCCGCGGGATTGAACTCTGCGGTTAGGTTTCCGGCTGTGACGGTGATGGGGGCGCTGGTAGGTAGTTGTTCTTGGAGGATTTTTTCGGCTTGGGGTTTGCTCATCCCACCGATGTTGACCCCGGCGACCGTGGTGCCGCGGGGTACGCGGTCTTTCATGACGGCGACGTCAATGCCCCATGCGGCGGCCCCGACGATGCCGATGCCGAGCAGGGCGCTTAGTGTGTAGACCTTCCAACGCTTCACAGGGGTTTACCTTAGTGAGCTGCAGGAATTAAGTCCAACGTCTGCTTGTGCTCGGATGGCTTTGTCGCGAAGTTGTTGCGCGGTGATTTCGCCGCGGTCGACAGCATCGGTGAGCGCTTGCGCTGCGGCCGGAAGTTGACTGGAGTCAATCCATAACGCGACGTCAGCACCCGCAATGATGGCTTGTGCTGCAGCTTCTGGCAGGGGGAGGCGTTCGGAGATCGCGCGCATGCCGGATAGGTCATCGGTGTAGATGGTGCCGGTAAACGGTGGCCCACCGTAGTTTCCGCTGCGTAGGAGTTCGTAGGCGGCGGGGTTGATTGTTGCTGGTTGGTCACCTAACCCTGGGACATCGAGGTGGCCGAACATGATGGCAGGCTGGCAGTGTTGGAGGATGGTGGCGTAGGGGGTGAGGTCTTCGCGCAGCAGGGCGTCTAGGGGTGGGGTGGTGACGTCGCCGGTGTGACTGTCGCCGCTTGCGTGTCCGTGTCCTGGGAAGTGTTTGAGTACGGGCTGGACTCCGGCGTCGGCGAGGCCTTGGACGAAGGCTGCACCGTAGGTGGCAGCGATGGTGGGGTTGTCGGAGAAGCTGCGGTCGCCGATGGCTCCGTTGGGGTCTCCTGCGTCGAGGTCTAAGACGGGGGCGAAATCGACGTTGATGCCGGCGTTGTGCAGGCGTGTGCCTAGGTCGTAGGCGGTGTTTTGGACTTGTTGCGGGGTCATGGTGGCTGCCATCACCCGTGGCGAGGGGAGGTTGCCGAACAGTGCTGGTTGGCGCACGACTCGTCCCCCTTCGGCGTCGATGCTGACTTTGAAGGGCCGGCCGATGGCTTCTTTGAGTTGCGGGAGTTGTTGAATGAGCGCTGGGTCTGTCCAGGAACCGATGAAGATGCCTGCGGCGCCTTGGTTGAGCACGTTCAGTGCGTCGTCGTAGTTGTTGACGCCGACCATCAGCACGCCTGCGGCTTCGTAGGTGCTTATGTCTGCCGCGGGCGGTGCCGGCGGTGCGGCCGTGGTGTGTGTGCTGTGCGTGGTCGCGGGCTGGTTGTCCTGGTTCGATAGGCTCAGTGTGATGGGTGTGGCGACGAGGGCGGCTGCCGCGATGCCGATAGCTGCACGTAGCGCGTTGTGCTGTGTAGTGTTGCGCATGCCGACCTCCTTTCGAACTGAGTCTAGTTTAGGGTGGTAGGCAACAAGTTTGTGTTGTCGTTAAAGGAGTGTGCTGTGGCTACTACGATGCTTGTCGCTTTTGATGGGTCGGATGAGGCCCGGCATGCCGTTGAGTATGCTGCGCGTTTGTTGACGCCGCGTCATGTGTTCATTCTGACTGCGTGGGAGCCGTTGCATCGTCAGGCGGCGAAGGCAGCCGGTGTGACGGGATTGCATCAGGTGTCGTGGAATGCGGTTGATGAGATGGAGGATCCTGCACGGGCGGAGGCTTTGTCTGTGTGCCGCGAGGGGGTGGAGTTGGCTGAGTCTTTGGGCCTTACTGCGGAGGCGCATTTGGTTGAGTCGACGACGGCGATTTGGTCTGCGATTGTTGACGCCGCGGATCAGTTGCGGCCTGATGTGATTGTGTCGGGTACGCGTGCGGTGACGGGGTTGAAGTCCTTGTGGCAGTCGAGCACTGCGGACAACGTTATTAATAATGCGGGTTTGCCTGTGTTTATTGTGCCGCCGCTGGACTGATAGGGTGTTGTGTTGTGAGAGTAATTTTGGCGAGCGCAGTGGTTGGTGCTGCTGCGGCGGTGGCGTTGGTGTTCGGTGTCGCTTCGGTGGCGTCGGATAATTCTTTGCCTGATGATCGTCCGATTGCTAACGAGGATGCGCTTCTTGGGAGTGCCGAGTACGGCAGCCGTCAATAGGCTGCCGCTGACACTTGCGGTGCCCTTGTTGGGGGTGCTGTGTTTTCTTCAGTCACCGGGGTTGACTGTTGCGGATACTAAGCATGATTTGGTTGCGGATCCGTGGCATTTTCTGAAGCATGCTTTTGATGTCTTTCCTGTTCAGAATCAGGCGTATGGGTATGTGTTTCCGCAGGGGTTGTTTTTTGCTTTAGCGGATCCGTTGCCTGATTGGGTGGCGCAGCGCTTGTGGTGGTGGCTGGTGCTGTCGGTGGGGTATGTGGGGTTTTTCCGGCTGACTGGTTCTTCGGTGGCCTCTGTTGCGTATGTGTTGTCGCCGCATACGGTTGCTACGTTGGGGGCGATTTCTTCGGAGACGTGGCCGATGATGGTGGCGCCGTGGGTGTTGTTGGGGTTTATTCGTCGGGGTGACGGTTGGGCTGTGCCGTTGTGGGGTTCGGTTGTTGCTGCGGGGTGTTTGGGTGCGGTGAATGCTGCGGCGTCGGTGGCTGCGTTGGTGCCTGCGGCGTTGGTTGCTGTGTGGGGTGTGGTGCGTGGGTGGGTTCCGTGGCGTCGTGTTGTGTTGTGGGGCGGCGGGGTTGTGTTGGTCAGCCTGTGGTGGTTGGTGCCGCTGTTCCGTTTCGCGAAGGTGGCCCCGCCGTTTATGGACTATATCGAGTCGGCGTCGGTGACGACGGCCCCGATGAGCGTGCTTAATGTGTTGCGTGGTGCGACCAGTTGGGTGCCTTTTGTGTCGTGGGAGCGCGCGGCGGCCCATGAGATGGCGGTGCAATCGGAGTGGGTGTTTATTACTACTGCGGTGGCGGTGGTGGGGTTGATCGGTTTGGTGCGTGCGCGTTCTCCGTGGCTGCTGATGTTGGTGGTGGGGGTTGTACTGTTGGTGGGTTCGCGTTTTGTTCCGTCGGTGTTGGATGGGCCGTTGGTGGCTTTTCGCAACGTGCACAAGTTTGATTTGTTGGTTCGTATTCCACTGTGTGTTGGGGTGGGTGTCGGGTTGAGCCGGTGGGCGCATTCAGCTGTTCGCAGCGGTGTGCTGCTGTTGGTTGTGTTGGCGGTTTCTCCTGCGTGGACCGGGCGTTTGGCACCGTTGGGTGCTTACGAGCGGGTGCCGGGCTATTACCAGGAGGCTGCGGATTACATCAATGCCCATGCGGTGGGCACGACGCTGATCACTCCGGCGGCACAGTTTGCTCGGCAGGATTGGGGGTGGACTCGTGATGATCCTTTTCAGCCGTTGTTGCGTGTTCCGTGGGTGCTTCGGGATGCTATTCCGATTGTTGAGCCGGAGGATATTCGTCAGCTTGATGGTGTGATGGCTGTGTTGGGGGACGAGTCTGTGGAGCCTGTGGATGCGGTGCGGGCGTTGCGGGCGTTGGGTTTTGGCATGGTTGTGGTGCGTCATGACCTGGATATGTCTGCTGTGGCTCAGCCGTCGTTGTGGGTGGCGGATTCGGATTCTCTTTCGCGGCGTTTGGTTCGCGCGGGTGTGTCTGTGAAGCATTTTGGGCGTGTTGACGTCGCGGTGCTGGGCGATGCCGTGGATCTTCCGACTTGCTCGATGCAGGGTGCGGGTGAGGCTGTGGCGTTGGTGGCTGCACTGTATGGCCAGCGATGTGTTCCTGGGGTGTCTGGGGATGTTGTGACTGATACGCCTGCGTTGGTGGGGCGTGATTTTGGGGACCTTGGGCGCCCGTCGGAGTTTTTAACTGGGGGTTCTCCGCGGGATTATGCGAGTGTGGCGGACCCTGTGCCTGCGGTTGTTCGTGGTGAGGTGCGTGCGTCGCAGCCTGGCTACACGGCAGCGATTGATGGTGATGTGGAGTCTGCGTGGGAGCCTGTGGGTCCAGCGTGGATTGAGTTGCGTAATCGTGCTCCTGTGATTGCTCCTTGGGTGGAGTTTGTTGCTTCTGGTCGTGGTGTGGTGTGGTTCGAGTCTGATGCTGGGCGTGTGAGTCGGTTTGTGACTGATGGCGAGCGGGTGCGCGTGCGTGTGCCTGGGCCTAGTGATCGGGTGCGGGTTGGGGTTGATGGTGTGGGTGTGGCGGATGTGCGTTTTGCTGATGTGGATCGTTCGGTGCGTGTGGACGTTCCGGTTCAGACGCGGGCGGTGTTGTTGCAGCGGGTGATGGTTCCGGAGGCGTCGTTGGAGCGGACGCTGGTCATCCATGCGCCTATGCGGGTGCGTGTCACGAGTGATGTGGGCTCGTGGGTTGAGGATGTGCAGCCCGGCGAGTGGCGTATCTCCAGTAGAGCGCACTGGATGCTCCTAGAAGTATCCACCAGCATGTGAGTGCGATTCCGAGTGTTGGGGTGGGTGTTGGTGTTGGTCCGAGGTCGCGGATTGTGCCGTCACGCTCGATGACGACTCCGATGCCTGCGTCGCGTAGGTGTTGGTCGTCTGCTTGTTGGGCCCATTGGTAGCGGGGGGTGGGTGGGTCGATGGTGCGGCCGTCGACGCTGAGTTCTCCAGATTGGACGGTGTTGAGTATTTTGCTTCGTGGGTCGACGACGACGCGTTGTTGGTAGGTGACGATCCCGTTGGGGCCTTTGATGAGCACTTCTCTTCCGTGGGCTTGGGTTGCGAGTTGCTGCCAGCTCTGTGGGTAGTCGATGGGTGCGAGTGCGGTGAGTTGTGCGGGTGCGCCCCAGGTGCCGGCTAGGGCAAGTGCGGCTGCGGCGATCTTCATGGTGGGCTTGGTGATGGTGTGGGCGCCGTGGATGAGCATTGGTGTGGCGAGGGCGAGCATTTTGGTGGAGTCGCGGAGGATCCAGGGCCCGGGGATGAGTGCCGCTGCGATGCCGATGGCGGCGAGTAGGAGGAGTTTTCGGGTGATGACGTCGCGGGGGCGAAGGTGGGCGAGGATGATGATGGTCAGCAGTGCGCTGGCGATGGGGAGTCCTGCGGCGACGGCGTCGGTGTTCCAGATGCCTCGCATGCCTAGGGCTGTGAGTAGTTCGCCTGCTGGGGCGTGGATTTGGCTGCGCAAGATGAAGGCGTCGGTGGGTGGGCTGGTGGGGTGGTTGAGGAGCGTGGGGATGAGCCAGGGGGCGGACAGGGCTAGGGCTGCTAGTGGAGTTCTCCAGTTGCGGAGTTGCCCTTGGCAGATCCAGGCGGTGAGTGCGGCGAGTATGCAGCCGGTGGGGGTGATGGATGCGAGCCATAGGTAGGCCCATAGGCTGGGGTGCTGTTTCAGTGCGCTGTGTGCGATGGCGGGTAGGAGCCAGATGCAGATGACGAGCGACCAGTGTCCTTGGAGGAGCCGTTCGATGACCAGTGGGTTGCAGATGAAGACTAGTAATGCCAGTGCGGGGTTGGGGCCTCGCCATGCTGCGCGCGCTCCGGCGAGCAGCGCGACCGTCATGAGTATGAGGCACAGCCACGGGGCGGGTGCGAGGATTCCCCAGAGGGCGAGCACTCCGTCTTGGGGTGCGTTGCGTGCGGGGAGGTCGCCGGTTCCGAAGTTGTCGGGGCTTAAGGCTGGGTGGGGTACAACGACCCAGTCCCGCCAGGCGAATCCCCACATGGTTTAGCTGGTGGTTCGTCGGCTGCGGTAGATGCTGTAGGCCGCCCAAATGAGCATCGCTACGCCTAGCAGGAAGCTGATGTATCGGGCGGTGGCTAGCGCTTTAAGTTTGGTGCGGCCTTCGGTAGCTTTGCTCGTTTGTGCGTCTTGGGTGTCACTGTTCCATTGGGCGTCGACGCGTAGTGCGGTGCGGTAGGGGCTGACTTCGCCGGTGCGTACAACGGTGTCGGCTTCTTCTGGGGTGGAGGCGAAGAAGTAGTGGAGTTTATCTTGCCCCATGACGATGACGCCGGTGGTGGGTTCGACGTTGAGGGTGCGTTCAACGGTGTAGTAGCGGGTCATGACGATGTTGTCGTCTGGTTTGAGGCCGCGTTCTTGCAGTTCTGAGGGGCTGTACCAGCGTCCTGCGGTGCTGCGCATGCGTAGTCCTGCGAGCGCTGCTTTTTCTTTGTCTGTGACGTTGCCGTCGCGGGTGAAGACGCCTTGGATGGCGTCAAACATGTTCACTGCGTCGAGTTTTTGGGTGTATGTGTAGGTGTTGACGTCGTGTCGGGTTTCATCGTCCAGGTAATCGATGGGGTGGGCGGTTTGTGCTGTGGTGTCGAAGTAGGGGTAGGACTTGCGTTCGGAGTGGAAGGGGAATTGGTATTGGAGGCCTTCGCGTTGGAAGGCTCCGGTGGAGTCGTCGAGGCCTAGGTCGGGGGCGACTGCATAGAAGGTGGAGTCGCCTTTGGGGTAGGCGCTTCGGCGGTCGAGGGTGACGGTGTCGACGGTGGCGGAGATAAGTGCTTCGGCTTCGTTTTTGTCGAGGCGCATAAGTACGTTGCCGGCTCGGAGGGTGACGAGCTTTTTGTCGGAGGGTTCGACGGTGGAGATGTTACGGACGCCTTGGACGGGGGTGTTGCCGATGAAGCATTTGGTGGGCAGATCGCCTTCTGCTGTGCAGTCGGGGTCGTTTTTGTACTGGTCGAGGGCGGTGTTGGTGGCGAAGGCGCGGGCGTCGAAGAGGGTTGCTGTGGTTTCTTCGGTGACGGTGCGGCCGCCGGCGTCGAGGGGGATGACGCGGAGGCGGGGGACGAGGACTGTGGGGATGAGGATAGATAGGACGAAGAGGAAGGTCCCGAGTCCCACGAGGATGCGCTGTGGCGCCGTTGCCGCCATGCGGTCCGCCTTTCGACTAGTTTTTATACAGTGTACAAACCACCTTACAACCCCAGCCTTGATGGGCTGCGCGCCGTGGCGAGCATGGGTGTGTTGTTGACACATACGTCTTTTCAGACCGGCCATCGTCTGCTTGAGCGTTTTGATTTGTTCGTGGCGGTCTTTTTTGTACTGAGTGCGTTTGTGCTGTCACGCGGCGGCTTCGGCCCGTATGGGGAATACGCGATTAAACGCGTGCGCCGCATCATGCCTGCTTACCTATTGTGCGTCTTGGTTGCTTTCGCGATCTATCCCCAACCGTGGTCGGTGGTGGTATCGACGCTGACGTTGACGCAGATTTATGTGGGGTTGGCACCGGGCATTACTCACCTGTGGTCGCTGTGCGTGGAAGTGGCGTGGTACGTGGTGTTGCCTTTCACCTCGCGGGTGCCTTCGTGGCTGTTGATTGTGCTGGCGTGTGTGAGCTTGGGGTGGGATTGGGTTCCTGTGGGCCCTAATCCGCAGATTATGCCCCCGGCGTTTACATCCTGGTTTGTTGCGGGCATCCTCTTGGCGCGTCTTGAGGCTTCTCCCCCACGGTGGTTGGTGACTGTAGCGCGCAGGCGGTGGCCATTGTTGGGGGTAGCTGCGGCCGCGTTAGTTGCCGCGACGATCGTCGGGCCGCACGGCTTGGTACACCCCTCGCATACTCAGTTCGTCGCGCGGATCATGCTGGGCACCGTGTTTGGCTGGTGCGTCGTCGCGCCCTTCGCCCTTGCACCAGGGGGCCTTCTTGCCTCGACGCCCATACGTTGGGTGGGGCTGCGCAGCTACTCACTGTTCCTCTGGCACCTACCGGTGCTGGCGTTGGTCTTCCCGGTGTTGGGCATAGCGCCGTTCACCGGCCACTTCTTCGTGGTGACGCTTGCGACCATCGTGTTGTCCTTGTGGGTCAGCGATATTAGCTACCGGTTGGTGGAGCAACCGTTTTCTCGAGGAGCTTTTCCCACTGTTCCCCGGTTTTTTCCCAACTAAACGTCGTGGCCCGGATGCGGGCAGCATCCCCGAGACGGTGACGCAACGCGGCGTCATCAAGAAGACAACGGGTACTGGTGATCAACTGGGCCTTGTTGTCGACCAACAAGCCGGTGGTGCCGTCAATGATGGAGTCCTGGAGACCACGTGAACTGCGATAACCAATGGTCGCCACGGAGTGCTGGGCAGCTTCTATTACTGCCAGACCCCAGCCTTCTTTGCGGCTTGGAAGCAGGTGAATATCCGCACCATCGAGAAGTTGATGCTTGCGGGTTTCGCTGACGTGGCCGTGAAAAGTGACGCGATGGTCAACCCCCAGATCGACTGCGTAGGCTTTGAGTTCGTCTTCCCACCAGCCGCTGCCAATGATATCGAGGTGGGTGTTGTCGATCGCGGCGAGGACATCAAGTGCGTGTTCAATATTTTTATGCGGCACCAACCTGCACAGGGTGACCAGCCTGTGGGGATGACTTTTTTCCACCCCCTGCGGCGCGGCCGGGACAGGATCGATACCGTTGCGGATAATCGTGATGCTAGGAACACCGAGTTGCGCGAGTTCGTCGGCGCTGGGCTGCGAGACGGTGACGGTCGTCGTGCTGCGATGCACCCGCGGCGACACAACGGATTCCAACCACCAGCCGATACGAGACAGTACGGGGCCCGCGACTGGCCATTGTTCACGGTGACAATGGTGGGTGAGCAGGATGACCGGCTTTGTTGTGAACAGTCGGGCGAAGAAGGGGACACCGTTTTGGGTATCAATAACGACGTCGACGTCGCGGTAGCGCTGCAACACAATCGCTAACTGTGCGCGCAAGTATACGCCGAATTTGCCGCCCGCACGGATGTACGTAACCCCGTTGCGTTGCTGCTTTCTGGGTGCACCTGGGTGCTTCGCGCTGCGGTAGGTGACCTGGTGTCCGTGTGCGGCGAGGTATTCGGCGACGCGTTCGAGGTAGCGTTCACTGCCGCCGCCTTGGGGGTGGGTGCTGTCTCGCCAGCACAACATGAGCACCTTCATAAGCGTTAGGCTACCTGGTGTGGTTTTTACTTTCGTATCGGATCGGTTGTGCGCGCCGCTAGGCAGGGTGGCAGCAGTGGCGATGCTGCGTCGTTCGTGGCGCTTGTTAAGGTCTTTCTCTTTCGAGCAGTCGGATCCTGGACGTTTTTACGGGCCACTCGCGGAGGATACCGCGGAACTGATCGTGGCTATCGCCGCCGACATGGAGGTATCGGGGGAACCTGTTGCAGTGCTTGATGTCGGGGGTGGTCCGGGGTATTTCCATCGGGCTTTTGCTTCGCGCGGCATGGACTACGTGACGGTAGAGCCGGATGTTGGTGAGATGGCTGCTGCGGGGATTTCGGTGCCGGCGAGTGTTCGGGGCTCCGGCATGGACTTGCCATTTCGGGACGAGTGCTTTGATGTTGTGTACTCGTCGAATGTGGCAGAGCATGTGGCCAAACCCTGGCAGATGGCGGATGAGATGCTGCGTGTGACGAAGCCTGGCGGGGTGATGGTGTTGAGTTACACAGTGTGGCTAGGCCCTTTTGGTGGCCACGAAACGGGCCTGTGGCCGCATTATGTGGGCGGTGATTTTGCGCGACGTCGTTATGAACGTGTGCACGGCCGGCGCCCGAAGAATGTGTTTGGCGAGTCCCTGTTCGCGGTGTCCTGTGCACAGGGGTTGCGGTGGGGTCGGCGGCAGGGGGCAGTGTTTTTTCCGCGCTACCATCCGTGGTGGGCGTGGTGGGTTGTCCGCGTGCCGATCCTGCGGGAATTCTTGACCAGCAACCTGGTAATTGTGGTGAAAAAGAAAGACGGGTAACGGCTCAATTGAACCGTTACCCGCCTATCTTGACCTGACGCTAATTAATCTTACTTGGCTGCGTTACGAATGCGCTGCTTGAGCGCTTCGAACTGATCCCACACTTCGCTCGGAACCTTGGGGCCGAGCTTCTTGAGCCATGCCTCGTTGTCGTCGATGTCGCCAGCCCATTCGGAGGGGTGTGCACGCAGTGCTTCGCGCACATCGTCGACGTTGATGTCGAGGCCATCGAGGTCGAGGTCTTCGACGTTGGCGGTGTGGCCTGCGACGGTTTCGCGGGCGTCGACCTTGCCTTCGATGCGGTCGACGATCCACTTGAGGACGCGACTGTTCTCACCGAAGCCGGGCCAGAGGAAGCGACCGTCGTCGCCGCGGCGGAACCAGTTGACGAGGAAGACGGCGGGCATCTTGTCGCCGCCCTTCTTGCCCATGTTGATCCAGTGCTGCAGGTAGTCACCGGCGTTGTAACCAATGAAGGGCAGCATGGCCATGGGGTCGTGACGCAGGGAGCCGACGGGGCCTTCTGCTGCTGCAGTCTGACCGGATGCCAGGAGGGCACCGATCATGGTGGCGTGGTTCCAGTCGTATGCCTGGGTGACCAGCGGGATGGTGTCGGGACGGCGTCCACCGAAGAGGATGGCGTCGATCGGCACACCCTTGGGGTCGTTGAAGTCCGGGGTTGCGACGGGGCACTGCTCGAGCGGCACGCAGTAGCGGGAGTTCGGGTGGCTGGACAGGGACTCGGAGTCGGAGGTCCAGTCGCGGCCGAGCCAGTCGATGAGGTGCTCCGGCTTGCCTTCGAGGCCTTCCCACCAGACGTCACCGTCGTCAGTGAGTGCAACGTTAGTGAAGATGGTGTTGCCCGGTTCCATGGTCTTCATGGCGTTGGGGTTGGAGGCGTAGTTGGTGCCGGGTGCGACACCGAAGAAGCCGTTTTCGGGGTTGATCGCCCAGAGGCGGCCGTCTTCACCGAAGTGCATCCAGGCGATGTCGTCACCGACGACCTCTGCCTTCCAGCCCTCGATGGTGGGCTCGATCATGGCCAGGTTGGTCTTGCCACAAGCAGAGGGGAATGCTGCGGCGATGTTGTAGGCCTTGCCTTCGGGGCTGGTGAGCTTGAGGATGAGCATGTGCTCTGCCATCCAGCCTTCGTCGCGAGCCATGACGGAGGCGATACGCAGCGCGTAGCACTTCTTAGCGAGGATGGCGTTTCCGCCGTAGCCGGAGCCGAAGGACCAGATCTCACGGGTTTCGGGGAACTGGGTAATGTACTTGGTTTCGTTGCAGGGCCACGCGACGTCCTTTTCGCCTTCGGCGAGGGGTGCGCCGACGGAGTGGAGTGCGCGGACGAAGTCGCCGTGGTCACCGATCTTGTCCAGTGCGGCCTTGCCCATGCGGGTCATGATGCGCATGGAGAGTACAACGTACCCGGAGTCGGTGAGCTGAACGCCGAGCTTGGGGCTTTCGGCGTCGATGGGGCCCATGCAGAAGGGAACCACGTACATGGTGCGGCCCTTCATTGCGCCGCGGTAGTGCTCGGTCATCTCGGCCTTCATCTTGACCGGGTCGACCCAGTTATTGGTGGGGCCGGCGCCTTCTTCGGTCTCGGAGCAGATGAAGGTGCGGGATTCGACACGGGCGACGTCATCGGGGTTGGAGCGCGCGAGGAAGCTGTTGGGTCGCTTTTCTGGGTTCAGGCGGATGAGGGTGCCGGCCTCGATGAGTTCTTCGGCGAGGCGGTCGGCTTCTTCCTGGGAACCGTCAGTGAATACGACTTCGTCGGGCTGCAGCAGTTCGACTGCTTCGGCGATCCAGGTGAGCAGTTCGACGTTGTTTGTGGGGGCTTGGCCTTTGAGGCCGGGGATGGTGACAGCGGACATCGCTTCTCCTGACATAGTTGGTTCTCAACGTTTAAAAGGGTAATCGCTTCTCTACAGCACCCGCATGGCCTTTTTTGAGACACTGTTCACACAGTCCTATGACCTGTGCACTTTCTACTATGTGCGACATGTTTTTGGCCTAGTTTTTCGTTTTATCACCCCCGATACGGGGGTGCTGCGGCGCTCCGAACAATCACAACGCGCCCCCGGTTTTTCAATGCGTTGAACTTTCCAAGTGACCTCTGTGCCGCCCTATTGATATAAGCCCGCAGCGCAGGCAGAATGAGGGGGATGTCTACACACGCTAACAAACCAGCCCCCCATGTCGATCCGCGCCCTTCGGGCAATCGCCCACCCCAAACGGACTTCGGCGACGACCTGGATTACCCACGCCTCGGCGCAGTGAGCTTTCGCCGAGGCACCCTCACCGATAACCAGGAAAAAACCTGGGAGGACAACTGGCCGATCTTCGGCAAGGAACTGTCGGAGGATTCTTCGATTATTGACGCCGCGGAGTGGTTCGGTCGGCAGGCTCCCTTGATTGTGGAGATCGGTTCGGGCACCGGCACATCCACCGCAGCCATGGCTCCCGTGGAGGCCGACACGAATGTGGTCGCCGTCGAGCTGTATAAGCCTGGTTTGGCGAAGCTGCTGGGCTCGATTGTCCGGGGCGATATCTCGAATATCCGGATGGTTAAGGGCGACGGTGTGGAGGTGCTGGCACGCATGTTCGCTCCTGAGTCCTTGGACGGGATCCGGATTTTCTTCCCCGACCCGTGGCCCAAGGCCCGCCACCATAAGCGCCGGATTATTCAGTCGGGACCGCTGAACCTCATTGCATCCCGCCTGAAGAAGGGCGGCGTCTTGCATGTGGCCACCGACCACGCGGGCTATGCCGAGTGGATTGACGAGCTCGTCGACGTCGAACCCCAGTTGGAGTTCATGGGCTGGCCGTGGCCGGAATGTCCACAGTTGACGGATCGTCAGGTAATCACCAAGTTCGAGGGCAAGGGCCTCGACAAGGATCACACGATCCGCGAGTACCTGTGGCGCAAGCGTTAAGGGGCTTCAATGAGTTTCGATACCTACCCTGCCCCCTCGAATGACATTGCCCTGTTGATTTGGGATGCCCCGAATATCGACATGGGCTTGGGCTCCATCCTTGGAGGCCGCCCGTCGGCCAATTACAGGCCACGCTTTGACGCTGTGGGCCGCTGGTTGTTGGAGCGCAGCGAGGAACTCTCGGAGGACCTGGATGTGCCCGTCTCCCCCGAGGCGACGGTGTTTACCAATGTCACACCCGGCGCTGCCGATGGGATTCGCTCCTGGGTTGAAGCATTGCGCAATGTTGGTTTTGCGGTGTTCGCGAAGCCAAAATTGACGGACGATTCTGATGTGGATCCCGACATGCTGAACCACATCGATGCGCGCCATAACCAGGGTGTTTTGCGTTCGGTGTTTGTTGCAAGTGCCGACGGGCAAAATTTCAAACCCACCCTGGACCGCCTGGTAGACGATGGCGTTCACGTGTGCGTAGTGGGTTTCCAGGAGCACGTCTCGTGGGCTGTCACCGACGATCGCTACGAGTTTTGTGATCTGGAGGACATCCCGGGTGTCTTCCGTGAGCCTCTGCCCCGCGTAAGCTTGGATTCCTTGCCTGAGGGTGGTGCTTGGCTGCAGCCATTCCGCCCATTGAGTTCGCTGTAGTTCGTTGAAGTTTCGCCGCCGCTTTTAAGGAGTTCGATTAAGCCGTGTTTGTTCGTTGGGGCCACGTTGCCTTTAAGTATCGCCGGGTGCTGCCCTTGGCAATTGTCGCGCTGATCGCGGGTATTTACCTGATCTGGGGTACTCAGCTGGGCGCTCGCATGAGCCAGGAGGGCTGGGATGATCCCAACTCCTCATCAACCCGTGCAGCGGCAATCGAGCAAGAGGTGTTCGGCCGCGATAACAACGGTGACGTCATCCTCATGTTTAAGGGATCCCCCGATGCTTTGACTGATGACGCCGTGGCGCGCGACGTCAACAAGCAACTGACGGCGTTTAAGGATGCCCACCCGTCCGAGATTTCACACATCAATTCGTACTTTGAAAAGCGCAATCCGAATTTGCTCAATGCGGATAAAACTTTGGCGTTCGCGGCTGTCGGTTTGGCGGGTGACGGCGAAGATGTGTTGAAGAATTTCCGGGCGATCGAGGGCGATATCCCCGCCGAGATTGATGGGCTGGAGGTTTCAGTTGCGGGCCAGACGGCGATTGCTGACGCGTTGGATGATGGGATGGCCGGCGATATTTCCCGCGCGGAGGTTTACGCACTGCCCGCAGTGGCTGTGTTGCTGTTGCTGGTGTTCGCTTCGGTTGTTGCTGCGGCGATGCCATTGATCGTGGGTGTGCTGTCCATTCTTGGTTCCTTGGGTGTGCTCGCAATTTTGGCCGGGTTTACCCAGGTGAATGTGTTCGCACAGTCCGTGGTGACGCTGTTGGGCCTGGGCTTGGCGATCGACTACGGCCTGTTTATGGTCAGCCGTTTCCGCGAAGAGTTGGACGCCGGCTCCTCAGTGGAGGATGCCGTGGTTAATGCAACCGCGACAGCGGGTAAGACGGTGGTGTTCTCCGCTGCGATGGTGGCGGTCGCTCTGTCGGGATTGTTGATTTTCCCGCAGGCGTTTTTGAAGTCGGTGGCTTATGGCGCGATTAGTGCGGTGGGGTTGGCAGCGGCGTTGTCGATCGCTGTGCTGCCGTCGATTTTTGGCCTGTTGGGCCGCCGGGTGGACATGTGGTCGATGCCGTGGCGCCGTAAAGCTCAAGCCGCAAACAGTGCAGACCCCACAGACACTGCCGATCTGGTGCAGCCGGGCACGAGCCGCCTGTGGGCGGCGATTCCTGCCTGGGCGATTAAGCATTCGGTGTGGGTGACGGTTGCTTTGGTGGGTGCGCTGTTGGCGTTGACGCTGCCGCTTGCTGGGGTGAAATTCGGCGGTATTAACGAAACCTATCTGCCGCCGCAGCAGAAAGTGCGTGTCGCGCAGCAAACCTTCGATGAGAATTTCCCGGAGTACCGCACCGAGCCGATCAAATTGGTGGTGACCGGCGCGGATAATCGTGGTTTGAGCAGCATCATTAAGCAGGCTAACCAGGTGGAGGGTCTGACCGGGCGTTTCTCCCCTAGCCAGCCGACGAAGGATGGCACCACAGTGCTGTCGGCGGGCATCGCCGACCGGGGTGATAACGCCGCGGTAGTTGATCAGCTGCGTGCCATTGAGGTGCCGGAGGGCGCGGAGGTGTTCATCGGCGGCAGCCCCGCTTTGGAGGTGGAATCCATTGAGGCCCTGTTTAAGAAGCTTCCGTGGATGGCGCTCTACATTGTCGCTGCGACGTTCATTTTGATGTCGCTGGTGTTCAGTTCGGTGATTCTGCCTGCGAAGGCTGTGATCATGACGATCCTGGGTATGGGCGCCACGCTGGGCGTGTTGACGTTGATGTTCGTTGATGGTGTTGGGGCTTCGCTGTTTGGTTTCACGCCGGGCCCGCTGATGAGCCCCGTGTTGGTGCTGATCATGGCCATCATTTACGGCTTGTCCACCGACTATGAGGTCTTTTTGGTCTCCCGCATGGTGGAGGCGCGTGGCAAGGGTAAGTCCACGGATGATGCGATTGTGTACGGTACCGCCCACACTGGGTCGATCATTACGGCGGCGGCTGTGATCATGATCGTGGTGTGTGGCGCGTTCGGTTTCTCTGAGATCGTGATGATGAAGTACATCGCCTTCGGCATGATCGCTGCGCTGTTGTTGGATGCGACGGTGATCCGCATGTTGCTCGTGCCTGCAGTGATGCATTTGCTGCGTGAGGATAACTGGTGGGGGCCCAGGTGGCTGACTGCCATCGGTGGTTTCGGGCATGGTTCTAGCGTTGACGCCGCGTCGCTTCAGGTTTCCACGGAGCCGACTGTGGATGATGTGCAGGTCGATACTCGGCCGGTGCGCAGTGGTAGAACTACGACTGATGACCCGGACCTGATCCCGTTTGATCAGCTGGTTAAGCGCCTGCAGGAAGAGTCCTAAAGGGAGTAGTTCCATGAAGCCCACGTTCGGTACTCGCCAGAAGATCTTCAGCGCCGTGCTGCTGCTGTTGCTCGTCTGGGGTGGTTACCGGCACTGGGATGCGCTGAAGCAATCCTTTGCGCGAGCGCTCAGCGCCGAGGTTGGGCCTCTGTTGGTGGCGGTGGCTGCGGCGCTGCTGGCGATGGTGTGTATGGCGGAGGTTCTTCGTAGTTTGCTGACCGCCGGGGGCACACATACCCGGCATGGTTCGGCACTGCGGTTGACTTTTATTGCCAACTCTTGGTCGTCAACGCTGCCTGCGGGGCAGGCCTTTGCCGCTCTGTATTCTTTCCGCACCATGAAATCCTGGGGGGCGACCAACCTGGTGTGCTCCTGGCAGATCGTCCTGTCTGGGTTGATGTCCACGATGTGGCTGCTCACCCTCGGCGTGATCGGCGTGTTGTTTCTTGGGGCGTCAATCCCCCCGGCGTCAATAATTGTGCCGCTGTTGGCGGCGGGCAGTGTGTTTTGGTTGATTCAGCACCCGGATGTGCTGCTTCCCGCTGCGCGTTGGGTCTGCGCTATCGTCGGCAAACCCGCCTGGGCGGAGCTGGCCGAGCTGCAATTGGATCGCTTGAAGTCGGTGAAGCTGACTGCCCCGCGTTTCGTGTGGGTGTCGGCGTTATCCCTGGGCAATTGGGTTTTCGACATTGTGGCGCTGTGGGCGTGCATGTGGGCGGTGACGGGGCATGCGGTGGTGCATGCGGTTGAGGGGCCGACGACGGGGCCTGCTGTCACTGGGGTGATTTTGGCTTTCGTGACGGCGAAGATTGCGGGGTCGGTGCAGGCGACACCGGGGGGTTTGGGGCCAGTGGAGACGGCGATGACGGGCACACTGGTGGCTGTGGGGATGACGGGTGTGGATGCGTTGGGCACGGTGTTGATTTATCGCTTGATTACGTTTTTCATGGTGACCGGCATTGGGTGGATTGTGTATGCGGCGACGAAGGATAAGTTGGCGGATTCGGTGCGGGAACAGCTAGCCGAGGAATAGCTGTTATCTTGGGCGTTATGAGACTTTCTGAACGCCAGGGCACCGACGGCTTACCGGGACTCCTTGCCGACCTGATGGCAATCGGTGCTTTTTCTCTGTTGGCCCACATGGCGCACCATAGCCTGTCTTTCGAAGAGTGGCTGCACACGGTCGCTCAGTTTGGCACCGGCGTGTTGTTGGGATGGCTGGTGGTCCACGGGCTGCAACGCAGCCGTGGACGGTTGCCTCTTTTCACTCAAGGTGTGTGGGTGTGGGCGCTCGCCGTGGTGGTGGGGCTCGTCGAATGGGCGTTGTATAACGGCCGAGTTCCGCATTGGAGCTTCGTCATCGTGGCTACCGTGATGAGTGCGCTGCTGCTCTTCGGCTGGCGGCTGCTGCTCACCCTGACCAGCAAAGACTAGAACCCTTCAGGCGTGGACGCGATAGAAGTATACGGCCGAAAGTGCTTTTCAGAGTCTGGCTTAGGTAACCTCACCCGGTCGACTTCATCTCCAGTATGCCTGTCAATGACGCCTAAGGATTCAACGATATAAGCGCCCGTAGCATCAGCATCGGTCGAGTCCTTTTGAGTGGTGTATCCGCATAATTCTGCGTCGCCCACCCTGGGGCAATAACCCTATGATACTCAAACCGTTAGGATTCCAGACCCGTGGTGGGATCTTGGACAACATCAGCAAGACCAGGATCAACCACACTATAGGCCGTATCCGTGCGGTCATATTCATCAGCGATGACAGATGACAAGCGTTTCCACTACAAGAGTAGACGCCCCCGCAGCGACAACTGATACAACTGCTGTCACTGCGCGGCGTAATCGTGGTGGGACGAGCAGCGGAACCTCCAAGACAGCTAATTAGTTTTGCTTAAAAAGCAGCCTGGCGAACAATAATGTCCCATACCATAGAATCCATAATATTGTGAACTATTTCATCTTTTTGGCCTCCACTAGCGCACGGCCGCATCGCCGACGCAGCAGGCAGGCAGGTAGCCTCGGCACTAAGGCACAGTTTTAGGCAGCCACCTCCGCGGAGGCTAATTTCACTGTCATGATTGGCACTAGGGGCGTGAGCACAGCGATGGCGCCGTCGAAGCCAAGTGAACAGCGACTACATCAGCCCCCACCACCCCCTACATGGGCATGATGGTGTGCTTTTTGGCGAGGGTTTCTTCTTGTTTGGTTTCGAGTTGGCGGAAGGCTTGGCGGAGGGCGATGCGGGTTTCGCTGGGTGCGATCATTGCATCGATGTATCCGCGTTCTGCTGCGACGTAGGGGCTTGTCATGTTTTCGTCGTAGAAGTCCATGAAGATTTTTTTGAGGTAGTCGCGTTGCTCGGGTGGTGCTGCTGCGAGTTGGCGTCCTTGGATCATGACGACTGCTGCTGCGGCTCCCATGACGGCGACTTGTGCGGTGGGCCATGCGAGGTTGATGTCGCCGGTGAGGTTTTTGGATCCCATGACTGCGTAGGCTCCGCCGTAGGCTTTGCGGACGATGAGGGAGACTTTGGGGACGGTGGCTTCGACGACGGCGAAGCCTAGTTTAGCGCCGCGGTGGATGAGGCCTTGTTTTTCTTGGTCGACGCCGGGTAGGTAGCCGGGGGTGTCGACGACGAAGAGGAGGGGGATGTTGTAGGCGTCGCAGATGCGGATGAAGCGGGAGGCTTTGTCTGCGGCGTCGGCGTCGATGCAGCCTGCGTAGACGAGGGGTTGGTTGGCGATGACGCCGACGGATTTGCCGTCGATGCGGGCGAATCCGGTGATCATGTTTTGGGCGAATTCGCCTTGGATTTCGAGGAAGTTGTCGTCGTCGAAGAGTTTGCCGAGGAGGTCGTGCATGTCGTAGCCGGCGTTGGTGTCGTCGGGCATGAAGCTGTCGAGTGCTTCGTCGGCGGAGACGGCGTCATCGCTGGGGGCCCAGAATTGGGGGCCGGGTTCGTGGCAGGTGAGTGGTAGGTGGTCGAGTAGGTCGTGGACGTAGTTGAAGGCGTCTTCTTCGTCGGTGGCGACGTAGGAGACGTTGCCGTTGTGGGCTTGTTGGAGGGCACCGCCGAGTTCTGCGGAGGTGATGACTTCTCCGGTGACTTCTTTGATGACGTCGGGGCCGGTGACGTACATTTCGGCGCGGCCTTCGACGGCGATGACGAAGTCTGTGGTGACGGGCGCGTAGACGGCGCCGCCGGCGCATTTGCCCAGCATGATGGAGATTTGGGGGCTGCGGCCGGACAGGGGTAGTTGGCGGCGGGCGATCTCGGAGTACATTGCCAGGGAGGTGACGGCGTCTTGGATGCGGGCGCCGCCGGAGTCTTGGATGCCGATGACGGGACAGCCGATTTTGATGGCCATATCCATGATTTCGCAGACTTTGCGGCCGAAGGTGACGCCGACGGAACCACCGTAGACAGTTTTGTCGTGGGCGTACACGGCGACGGGACGTCCACCGATGCGACCGTAGCCGGTGACGACGCCGTCACCGTAGGGGGCGTCGGGTTCGTCGGGGGTGCGGCCGAGGGCTCCGACTTCGACGAAGGAGCCTTTGTCGAGCAGGCGGTTGATGCGTTGGCGTGGCGAGGTTAGTCCCGCGGCGTCACGCTTTTCGCGTGCTCGCTCGCTGCCGGGGTCCTGCGCTTGCTCTAGGCGTGCGCGCAGGTCAGCAAGCTTTTCTGCCGTAGTGCTACTCACTGTGCCTTACTGCCTCTCTTAACAAATCGTGGTCATGTGTCATCCACATGTTTTAGGTTTTACACCCGGTGGGGGCTTATTCGCCGATTGCTTGCGCCAGGCGAGCCGCAACCTTGGCGATCTCTGGCTCGTCGACAACTGCCAGGTGGTCGCCGCGGAGCTGGATGATGTCTAACTCGTCAACGATAGCCGACCATCCACCGTCTAGGTCAATCTTGGCATACCTGGGTTCCAGTTCGATGGCGCCATCGTGCATGCGTTCCGCGCGGAACAGCAACACGGGCACCTTCACGTCGGCCCACTGCGAAAGGTCGACCTTGTCGAGGATGCGGTTGTCGACGAAGGATGCGCGTTGGTGTTCGAGTACGCCGGCGCTAAGCCCGTGTTCGGAGGCGTCGGTGGTTGCGAGGAAGTCCGCCATCATCTGCAGCATGGCGTCCTCACCGGCGGTCTCCAACAGTTCGTAGGGCACGGGGAAGTCCAGGCCGTAGGTCTTCTTCGCGAAGGCCGAGTAGCGCTCCCACCGGGCCTTGGTTTCTTCCAGCGTGTCTGGAACCTGCTCGGAGGGCTGGACGGTGTCAAGCAGCACGATGTGCGCCACCTCGACCTCCGGCGCCCCGGGTTGTGCCAGTTGGTGGGCTACCTCGTAGGCGATGGCGCCACCAAATGACCAACCACCCAGCACGACAGGCAATCCGTCCGAGTACTGCTTGATTTCATCCAAGTATGCGGCAGCGCGCTCGGGCAGCGGCCCTTCCAGGCGCTCAACACCATAGACGGGGATGTCTTCGGGTAAGCGACGCATCAGCGGCTGGTAGACCACGGAGGAGCCACCTGCGGGGTGGAACATGAACACGGCCGGCTTGGTGGAGCCTTCTGGCCTAGCCCGCAGCACGCGGATGTTGCCTTCTACCTCGGTTTCGAGGCCTTCACGCACGATGTTGGCGAGGTCCTCCAACGCCCCAGCGTCACGCACCTGCTGCGCGCTGATCTCTACCCCGCCGCGTTCGGTGAGACGCTCGGCGATCTGCGTTGCGGTGGCGTCGTCTACCTCAGGCAATTCACTGGTGACGCCGGCTGCCGCCTTGCCCGTCATGGTCGCCCAGGTCGCAAACACGAGGCGTTCGGATGCATCACGGGGTGCAACACCCACGCCAGTTGCCTGGGTTGCAGCCACCGGCGGCTCCTCGGAGCTGTCGCCACCGTCCGCAGCGGAGGGTTCTGGGGCCGCAACCGTCGCAACGTCATCACTAGATGTGCGGCCGGCGACGAGGTCCTCCACCAGTTTCACGACGTCTGCGACAGAGGCATCACGCAGCGCCTGCACTTGCAGCGGCGGAATTGCGAAGTCATGCTCGATGCGGTTTTTGATGCGCATGCCCATCAGCGAGTCGAGGCCTAGGTCGATCAGCGGGAGCTCACCGGGTAGATCGTCGACGTCGTAACCCATGGATTCGGAGACGATCGCACGCATGCGATCCTCCACCGATTCGCCAGAGGCTGGGTCCCAACGCATGGAATCGTCGGCCTCTTCTGCGACTTCTGCGGCCAGCGGCATGCCACCGGTGGGTGCAAACGCCGCAGCAGCGCCACCGTCTGTGGCAGCCCCAGCGACCACGCCCGCCGCCTCACCAAAACCAGGTAGCCCGGCTGCAGCAAAACCCTCGGCCAGCAGGACGGTCTTGTCGTCCATCACGCGGTAAACCTTGATCACCGCGCCACCAATATGACGATTGACCACGGTCGTGATGTCACCAGACGCCGGCAGGCTCGCGTGCTCCTCGGACGCCAAGACAGACGACCCCGGCAGCGCGTCCTCCGCTGCAGTTTCGATCAACGCCAAAGCGCTGGGCACCATGTCAGCGACGATGGAGTACGCCACTGCACCGTCAGGCAAGTTCACGCGGCTACCCGGAAGGTCGGTGCGCTGGGTGGAGGTCGGGCGGGCCGCCGTCCAATAGCGCTGGTGCTTCCACCGCATGCCCGGCGCGCTGACGCGCTTGCCGTCACCTAGCACCCGATCGAAGCGGATGGGTTGGCCGGCAGCGTACAGTTTGGCCAGGAGCTCCAACAGTGATGACGTCGCGGGCACCTTGCGTTTCAGCGCGAACGTCAGCTGCGCGTCGGGCTTGCCGGAGGCAAAAGCGGTGTTCATCATGCCCATCAATGCCACCGGGTTGGGGCTGATTTCAACAAGCATCATGTGGTCAGCTGCGAAGGCCTCCTGGGTGGCATCCAGGAACCAGACGCGGCCGCGGGTGCAGCGCGTCCAGTATTCGGAGTCGTGAATAACCTGGCCGGGCTGATAGGTGACACCGCGGTCGACTGAGCTGAACAGTGGTGTGTGCAGCGGCATCGGGGTGATGTCCGCTGTTTCTGCTGCCAGTTCGCCCAACAGGGGTTCGACGGCACTGGTGTGGCCGGCGCCCTTGACGTTGAGCAGGCGGGCGAACTTTTCCTGAGCTTCCAGGTGTTCAACCAGCGCAATAACCTTCTCGCGCGGGCCGCCAACGGTCGTCATGCCGGGGCCTGCATAGACAGCTGGTTCGATACCTTCGAACTCCTGGTTGTCGGCGATGAAGGCATCGAGGTCGTCGACGCTGAACTCCACCACTGCCATGGCACCCAGCTGATCCTCGGGAAGGGACTGCTCGCCCTCCCCCATCAGGCGGCTGCGGTGGCAAGCCACACGCATCGCGTCCTCAGCGCTCAAACCACCGGCTGCGTAAGCGGCAGCAATCTCGCCCATGGACATGCCCATTACGGCTGCCGGGCGGGCACCCAGGTGCGCCAGCAGATCCGTGAGAGCGATCTGGATGGCCGTGATGGCAACCTGCGCAGTCTCCGTGTTGTACGTCTGCTCGTCATCGGCGATGATCTCGCACACCGACCAACCGGATTCGAAATCCACAATCTCATCAAGCTGGCGCATGCGCTCGGCGAACACAGGCGAGCTCGCCATCAAGTCCTTCGCCATCTTGCGATGCTGAGAACCGAACCCCGAGTACACAAACACCGGACCGGCCTGTTCGGGAGAGTCCGCAACCTCAATACCTGGGGATTTCTTGCCCTCGGCCACGATGTTCAACCGCTTGATTGCGTCCTCAGCATTCGCGGCCAACACGGCCGCACGGGAACGACCATGGTTACGCCGAGCAGTCGAACGCGCAACGGCACGCAGACCCGCGACGTCATCAATCGCGGCGTCATCAATAAACTGCGCAAGATCAGCTGCAGCAGTACGGCGACGCGAAGGCAACAAACCCGACACAACCAACGGGGTCGGATCATCAGCACCCAGCAGCAAAGCGGGAGCCTCATCGGGGTCCGCCAACTCAGGATAATCCGTAGCCACAAACTCGCTGACCACGGCATGCGCGTTGGTTCCGCCGAAACCGAAACCACTCACGCCCGCAACCGCGCGACCAGAATAGCTCGGCCACTCACGAGGATCCTCAACAACCTCCAGATGCTCAGCATCGAAATCAATGTACGGGTTCGGCCCCGCGAAGTGCAGCGACGGGGCGATCGTCCCATTGCGCATACCCTGCACAACCTTGATCAAACCAGCAGCACCCGCAGCGGACTCGGAGTGCCCAAAGTTCGTCTTGGCGCTGCCCAGCAACAGCGGCTTATCCGCGTCGCGCCCGCGACCCAACACCGCACCCAGCGCAGTAGCCTCAATCGGATCACCCAAAATAGTGCCGGTGCCGTGGGCCTCCACATAATCAACCTGGCTCGGCTCAATGCCAGCGTCCGCGTAAGCGCGCTGCAACACAGCCACCTGCGCATCCGGATTCGGCGCGGTCAAACCATTGGATCGGCCATCGGAATTCACAGCCGTACCCTTGATAACGGCATAAATCGTGTCGCCATCCGCAACGGCGTCCTTCACGCGCTTGAGCACCACCAAACCGGCGCCATCGGAACGGACAAAACCATCCGCATCCTCGGAAAACGCTTTGATCGCACCACTCGGGCTAATCACGCCGAGCTCACCGAAAGCAGTGGAAACAAACGGCGAAGCCATAATATTGACGCCGCCGGCAAGCATGACGTCCGCTTCGCCCGCACGCAACGCACGAACCGCCTGGTGCACCGCCACCAACGACGAAGAACACGCAGTGTCAACGCTGATCGACGGGCCGCGGAAATCAAAAGCATAAGAAATACGGTTGGGGATCACCGCACTGGAATTACCCGTCAGCGCATAAGGATGCGCCTCCGCAGGATCCGAAGCGATCATCACCCCATAGTCATTGTTGGTGGAACCGATAACCACGCCAACATTGCCGCCCCGCAGCTCATTAGCGGGAATATGTGCGTCTTCCAACGCCTCCCACGCAAGCTCCATCATGATGCGCTGCTGCGGATCCGTATTGGCTGCCTCCAACGGCGACAAACCGAAAAACTCCGCATCGAAGCTGGCAATATCATCCAAATAACCGCCAGTGGTGTTGACCTGCTGCATCTTCGCAGCCATCACCTCATCGCTGGCGTACTCCGACCAACGGCCAAGCGGCAGCTCACCAGTAGCGGACCGACCCTCTACCAGCAGCTTCCACATTGCCTCAGCATCTGCCGCCCCCGGGAAACGCGCCGACAGACCAACAATCGCGACGTCATGATCGCTGGCGTCCGCAGAACCACTGGCGTACGCACGGATACTATCCGCAGCAGCAGACGACCCCACCCCGCCCTCGGCCGGACCATCAACCAAACGCTGGGCTAAAGCCGCAATCGTCGGATACTCATAGGCGATAGTCGCATCCAACTGAACATCCAGCAGGTTTTCAAGCTCACCAGACAGCACCACCGCATCCCGCGACGACAAGCCAAACGACTGCATCGGCTTATCGTCGCTGATCTCGGAGGCATCCAGCCCGGTCGTAGTGCACACCCAGTCACGCAACCATTGACGCAAATGGGCAACTGTCATCGCACCGGTGGACTCCGCAGTGTTCGGGGTAGTCATCTACCTAGGGCCGCCTTTACCTCATCAAGCTCGAAAAAAATCCTTCTCTACTATATATAGGTATCAGCCCAATCCGTTACGCCTTGCAGGCGTGCGAACAAACACCCCACCAGTAGGAAAATTACTGCCCCAAGTAGTGCTTCTTGGCCACCCGGCGCGCAATCTTTCCAGACGAAGAACGCTTGATCTCGTCCGGAGCCACAATGACGACGTCGTGGGGCTGAACCCCGTGCGCTTCCGTCACGGCCGCGCGGATCGCCTGCTTCGCGGCGTCATCACCCTCAGGGGTCTTGTCGAGATCACGCTCGGCGATGATGACGAGCCGTTCGGTCTCATCACCCTCGATAGCGAACGCCGCGATAGCTGCCGGTCGAATGTGCTCGCTCGCGTGGTCCACGGTGTACTCAATATCCTGCGGATAGTGGTTACGACCAGCGATAACAATGAGGTCCTTCATACGGCCAGTGATGTGGATTTCCCCATCGATGAACACGCCCAGATCGCCCGTCGCCATCCAACGATCATCCTCCGGAGCACCTGCGGCACGGGAGTTCTCCGGCAAACGCTGCGCCAAAGTGTTGCGGAACGTCGCGAGAGTTTCCTCCGGACGATCAAGATAGCCGAACGCCATGTTGTCACCATGTGCCCACAACTCGCCAACGGTGCCATCAGGAACCTCGCAGCGGGTCTCGGGATCAACAATAACCAGCTGCTGCGGGCGAACAACCTCACCATTGGACATCAAAGGAACAGCCCCCGGGCCTTCCTCCACCACAACGGCAGCGCCCTGGTTGAGCTTGTCCCGATCCACCCACGTCACACGCGGACGCACCGGAGACTGCGGTGTGGTGACCAACAAGGAGGCCTCCGCCAGACCATAGGACGGGCGCATGCAGGACTCCGGCAAACCATAAGGGCCAAAAACCTCGCGGAAAGCGTTCACGGCCTTCGGGGTGACCGGCTCGGAACCAATGATCAAACCATCGATGTGGCTGAGATCAATCTGCTCGCCCTCCTCCGGACGGCCATACGCCACCGCCAACTCCAGAGCGAAGTTCGGAACCACCGTGTACAGCGCGTTATCGCTCTCGCGGCGGTTAATCTGCTGGATCCAGCGCTTTGGCTGCTGGATGAAGTCCCGCGGCGTCATCATTTCCATCTCAAGACCCAAAATGGTGACAAACGCAGCCAAAATGATGCCCATATCGTGGTGCAACGGCAACCAGCTGACCATACGCAAAGGAGTCTTCAATCTTGCCGCAGTGAAAATCTGCAGCACGTTGGTCAAAATGGAGCGGTTGGTCAACACAACACCGGCCGGGGTGCGGGTGCTACCCGAGGTGTACTGCAGGAATGCCGGAAGGTCAACGGGCGCGCCGGTTGCCGCGACCAGGGCCGCAGCCTCGGGGCGAGTGAGGGGGTTTTCGAAGCTCTCCGCCAGGGAATCCGGCAGTGAGTCAACGCCCAAGATACGGGGGCGCTCTGCCGCAGGGCGGTCAGAGAACATGCGGCGCACATTCGGCGCAGAACGCTTATTGGTCAGCACAAACTTCGGCTGGGCATCACCCAACACCGCCGCCAAATGATCAGCGTGGCCGGGCTCGTTCGGGTCATACAACGGCACCGGAACCATGCCGGCGTACAGGGAGCCGATGAAGCCGAAGATGTACTCCGGGCTGTTGCCCGCCAGGATCGCCACGCGGTCGCCGATGGAGCCAACCTGCTGAAGGCGTGCCGCAACAGCCTTGATACGGGTGTTGATCTCTGCGCGGGTGAAGTCGTGAGCAACCCCTTCGCGGGATTCTGAGTAATCCCAGAAACGCATGCAGTGGCGGCCAGCCCCACCCTGTGCAGCATCGGCCTGGTACATCATTTCAGCCAAACCGGCGAGGGTGATCTGCGACGGGAGGGCAATGTCGCCCTTGTCGTTGAAGAACTGTCCGATTGCTGCATGCAAGTCCATAGTGTTTAGCCTTTCAAGCTGGTGTTTTGTTTCACTCGCTAAATATATAGGTTTGGGAGCGACAAACATTACATTGCTGCAGTGTTTCGCCCCCGCGCGTCGCTAAGGACTACGGTGCCCCAATGAGGTTCTCAGCCCACTGAACCAGCCACTGATTCGTCGTCGTCCCCTCGAAGACCACTGGGTTTGTCGCATACATTGCATGCACACCGTTGGCATCGACCAGTTCCTGCGCGCGACCAATCGCATCATCAACACCCAACGGGGCGTCACAAATCGAATCATCCGGCGCACAAATCTCAAACACCCGATCGTTCAAACTGCCAAATCCACCCGGTCGGGGACCACGCATCGTTGCACCAGGCGTCACCACCTGAGCGAGACCGTTAAGCGACTGGAGCGACACCTCCGCGCCAACACCCCTAACCTCGATACCAGCGGTCTGGCCAACCCCAGGCTCCCGACGACCATCCGCTACCAGGGCGACACCCCTGATGCGTTCAGCCGGAACCGGAATATCCTGCGTGCCAATCTCATTAGCAATATCGCCCAACAACACCGCACCCTGCGAGAACCCAGCCATAACAAAATCGGTCAAGGGGCACTGCTCATGCATCGTCGTGAGCTCCGCAGCAACCTTATTGGCGCCCTCGGTCCGGGACTTGTCATAACCCATCTCGTGCATAGCACCCAGGTTTTTAAACTGAGCGGTGTACGGGACAGTCCATATCTTCACACCACCCGGCTCACCCTCGGGGTAGCGTTCCTTCAAGGGATTGGTGACGCTGAGCATGAAACTCATCGGGTTGAACGTCGGATTCAGCGGATCGTCATCCGGGGATGACTCCCAGGTACCCGGGGCAGAAATAAACTCCACCGACGGGCACCACTCCGGTTGCTTCGGGCTCTCCGCTTCGGGGCTGCTGGGCGTTTCCGTTGGCCCAGTATCCGATGGTCCCTCGAAATGGCGCATCAGCCCAACGCCAATCACAATGACCACCAACACCGCCAACACGGCGATCAACAACTTGCCGATGCTGGAACGATCCTGTCCAGCACCCCTAGCGTTTCGGCCCATCAGTACAACCCTTCCGTCACGTTGTGTGAGGCCACCACCCTAGCAGCGTTAGCAATAAGCTCGCTGTGCTGCCTGGGTGATGACAGTCCGCGCATCCTCGAGCGACAAATCCGTGTGCCCCAACTCCACCAGCTGCCCCGCGATGGGCTCAACCAGGAAAGACTCTTCCCCGGCGTCCTTAGCGCGGCATACCTCGCTGGCGGTGCCGATCAGTTGCGCCTCGATCCCCTTCGGGTCGATGCCCTTATCCTTCAAATCATCCAGGTAGGCGTGGTCTTCGTCGCTGTAGTCATCCTTAAACGAAGGCACCTCCGAGACCTCCTCCGCCGGATGGTCATTGACGGCAGCACCACCCTGAGCAGGCTTCGCGGCCTCGCCATTGTGGTCCTTCTTCGCCGAGTCACCAGCCTTCGAATCCTGGCTCTTGTCCCCAGACTTCTGCTCGGAAGCATCCTTGTCTGCCCGCGCCAGGCTAGAGCTCGACGCTGCGGCAGGGTCGGCGTCATCACTTGATGACGTCGCGGAGCCACAGGCCACAAGCCCGCCTGCGAGCAGCACGCCGGCTAGCGCCAGGCCAGCACTCTTACGCACCAACTGCTTCGGGGCACGCATTAGTTGCGTTCCTCGATCACGCGGCCATTAACCTGCTTGATGGTGCCATGCTGGAAGGACATGGTCTCGCCACCAGCGGCGATGGCCTCCTGGTCCTTGGTCGGCCAACCGAAGTGGCCGTTCTCCCAACCGCTAGCGCCCCAGGCGTCACGGATCGGGCCGTTGAAGATGAACTTCGCGCCGGTCTCCGGGGTCCAGTAGAAGGAACCATTATCGAAGTGCTGCACCACGCCGCCCTTCAGCGGAATCTCGTTAGACGTCGGCGCACCAAGCTTCGAAGCGGTGGTGTTCATCGAACCGTAGCGCTTAGCGATGTCACCGTGAACAACGAAGGCCTTGTCGCCATTGCGGACAACGTAGCCGTGCTGGAACTGCTGAACCAGCTTGCCACCCAATTCCTTGGGCTCCGCGACCGGGTAGCCAAGCGGACCGTTTTCCCAACCGGTAGCGCCCCATGCGTCGAACATGTCCTTCGGGACAGGCTGTGCACCCAACTTCGGAGTCCAGTAAATGGAACCGTTCTGGAAGTGCACGTAGCGTCCGACACCATCCGGGGTACTCTGCTCACCGGTCAGCGGGAAACCAAGCCACGAATCAGCAGCACCCATCTCCGAGTAGCGGGCGCTGATCAAACCAACCAGCACGTGAGCACCGGTATCCGGGTGCCAGTAGGCGCGACCGTTGCGGAAGTCCTCTGCCTTACCGCCGGCAATGTCGTACTCGTTGTTGACGCACTTGCCGAACTCGCCACCCTTGGTTGCCTCAGCAATCGCACCGACGGGCGCACAATCCGCACCGCGGTCGTCCTTGTCGAGGGCCAGGGCATCAGCAATGTGTGGCCACGCCTGGGTGAGCTCGAACTGCCAGTAAGGCCAGTTATGCACGCCGGAGGGACGGAAGTGGGAAATCACGGGGACACCCGCAGTCTTTGCCCTGTTGACGAAGTTCTGGGTGGTCATGCGGGACAGAACCTCAAGACCAACACCCGCGGGGTTAGCCGGGCCGGTTGCGACCGAGTTGTTCTGACCGAAATCGTCAGCACCGTTACCAGCGGACACATAGACGGTCTTGCCCTTGAGTGCCTCGATACCGAGCTTCGGGTCGTGATCGATCCACTTTTGGGAGTTCAACGGGCCCCACATTGCGGTCGCATCATACCCACCGGCATCCTTCAGAGCGCCCTGAATACCCAGCTGCATTCCGGGGCTGGTGGTGTCCAGGTAGCCGGAGAAGGAGCCAACGAAGTTGAACATGTCGGGACGGTGTTCAGCCAGGTTGACGGCAGCAGTGCCACCCATCGACAGGCCGAAAATACCGCGGGTGCCGTTGGAGCGGTATCCGTTGTGCAGCACTGCGGGTAGTTCCTGAGTGAGGAAGGTTTCCCACTTGTAATTCTTGCCGTTATCTTCGCGGTCCCAGTCAGAGTAGAAGGAAGCCTCGCCGCCGACCGGCAGGACGGTGATGACGTTCTTATCGGAGAAGAACTGCTGGATGTTGGTGTTGATCGTCCAGCCGTTTTCCTTATCGGTCGCGCGCAGACCGTCCAGGGCCCAGACCTCGGGGAACTTCTTGCCCGGCTGGGAGTACCAATCGCGCGGCAGCAGCAGCTGCACCTGAACCAGCTGATCAGGCATGGCAGCAGAGCGGATGAACAGTGCGACCCGGCGGTCCGACAACCACTCCTGGCGTTCGACGGATACGCCGTCGGGCAGGCCGTCAATCTTCGGGAAGTCGGTGCGGATGGGGCTGCGCTCGGGGACATTGTCGTCCTTGAGGTAGCCGGAGATTTCGGAGCTGCCGAAGCTCGAGCCCTGAGCCAGCACATCGCGCTGTTCAGCCTCGGCCTTGTCGGCGGGGAAAACGATGAGTCCGGTGCCGATTGCAAGTGCCGAGGGAACTGCGAGGGCGGCAATGAGCTTGTTGCGGCGGGTCTTGATTGCGGTGTCGCGCATGAAAGATCCTTAAGTAACTGAAAAAAGGGGTGGCTGAATTGACTCCCGCAATCTCCGGAGGTTCCCCGCCTCCGGAAAGGGCAGTCGTGAAGTACTTAAAATAAAGCACCCTCAAGTTTAAGTTAAACTTTAAACTTTTACATTAGGGTCGCCCCGGCGTGTTCACCCCGAAACGCCCACCACGTGACTCCGCCGGTCCCCATAACAAAACCCCCGGGCGCACTACTTAGAGCACATCCGGGGGCTAGGGGCGGCGCCAGGAATTATTACCAGGCGTTCATCACGTTGAGCACGCGCTCGCGAGTGAGGTAGAGCTCGTCATTCCACTGGTTCCACGCGTGGATACCGTTCGGGCGGTAGTGGTTGGTGACATTGATGCCCTCAGCGCGTGCCTTGGCTTCCCACACCAGCGTGGTTTCCAGGGACAGCGCCTCCAAAACAGAGCCGTTGATCTTCTGCATGGTCGGAATACCGGCATCCTGCGGACCCCACAGGCCGGTAGCCGCAGAAATGTAGACATCGGTGTTGCGCAACCCACCGGTGGCCCAGAAAGGATCATCGTGGAAGCGACGGGGGTTGATCAAGATGCCGTACATAGCGCTGACGTTGAATCCACCGGTGTCCAGCAGAGCCAAACGCAGCAGGGTCTGCATGCCGGGCATCGTGGTGGTCAGGTAACCAGACCAGGACATTGCCTGACGGAACTGATCCGGGTGATTACCAGCCAAGGAGATCGCAGAGGTGCCGCCCATGGACAGGCCAGCGATGGAGTTGTTGTGCGGGTCAACACCGAAGTGCTGCTGCAGGTAGGCCGGCAGCTCAGAGGTGAGGAAGGTCTCCCACTTGTAAATCACCGGAGCCGAAGACATGGAAGACAGGTTGGCCGGAGCATCCCAGTCAGCGTAGAAGGAACCCGCGCCACCGATAGGCATCACCAAGGTGATGTTGTGGTCAACGTAGGCCGCAGGAGCGTTAGCATCATGGGTCCACGCGTTGTAGTAGTCGGTCGCACGCATGCCGTCGAGCAGGTAGAGGCCAGCGTTACCGCCACGGCCAGCCGGCTGAATCTGGACGGGAATGTTGCGGCCCATTGCGGGGCTCCACACGTCACAGCGCTGAACCCAGAAACCAACCGGGTCCCAATCGCAGGAGCCAGTGTTGTCGGGGCGCAGCCAATCGCGGTTGCCTGCGTGGGCGGTGCCCGTGCCCACCATTCCGATGCTGCAGACGGTTGCCGCCGCGACAACGGTGGCTGCAACCTTCCGCGAGATCGACTTCGCGGAGCTCTTGATGCCGCGCAGTGTGCCGAGCAAGCCGGTGCGGGCTGTGTGTCGAGTCGTCATTGCACTCCTTTATAGGGCCTCTAAGGTGGCCAGATTGAGCCTTTTTCGAGCAAGTTTTACCGAGGTCAAAATTGCTTAACATGTGGAACATCGGCCACCGAGACCAAAACGTTACCAAGTTTTAAAGTACACGTCAGCGGAGAAAAACCAAGTCACTTTCGCCTGACTACCCCAACCTCGGGGTAACACTAGTTAACAACATTCACACCAGTCATAAGCCACCTGGGGAAACACTGCCTAACTACGTACTAGCCCACACCTACACCAACGGGACCACATACACAGCCATACCGACGCAGAACACCCACGCCAAAGCAAGAACCTGCAATGTACGGTCACTCAACGCCAACTCATCCGGCGCCCCGCCATCACCACGGTCAACATCGGCAGCGTAACGCAAAATCGCCACAGTAAACGGCACCATCGACACCTGATACCACACACCCGCCGCGCCCCCAGCAGCCCTCGACAAACCAAAACCCCACAACGCGTAGCTCATCACCACAGCCGTCGCCGACAACGTCCACACGAAACGCAAATACGTCGGCGTATACCCCTCCAAAGACTTCCGGATCTTCGCGCCAGAACGCTGCGCCAACAAAATTTCGCTATAACGCTTACCCGACGCCATAAACAACGAACCAAACGCTGCCACCAGCAAGAACCACTGCGACAAATCAATCTCGCCAGCAACACCACCGGCCATCGCACGCAGCATAAAACCGCTGGATACCAACGCGATATCCAACACCGGCTGATGCTTCCAACTGAAGCAATAACCCAACTGCAGCGCAATATAAACGGCGACAACAATGCCCAAGGCATGCCCGGCAGTCGCCAACAGGCTCACCCCAAGCGCCGCAATAATCAGCACCACCGCCATCACATACGCCACATTCACCGGCAACACACCAGCAGCGATCGGGCGGAAACGCTTCTTCGGATGCGCCCGGTCAGCCTCAACGTCACGAGCATCATTAATCAAATAAATTGATGACGCCGCGAAGCAAAAAGCCACAAACGCAATGCCAACATCGGCAAGGGTGCGGCCATTCAGCAGCACTTCAGAACCCGCGGCCGCAGGCGCGGCAAGCACCAGGACGTTCTTCACCCACTGCTTAGGGCGCAACGCCTTGATCATCCCATCAACAAGCCCCTTCGGAGGTTTGCCCTCGGTGGGCTCGATACCGCGAGTATGCGGTTCAGATCCAAGTCCAGTGCTCACGATCGTCTTTCTCCCAAAGAAGTAAAAAAGCTTGTCTAACCCTCAAAGTACGGCATGACGGCCTTCGCCGCCGCCACACCTACCAGGGCACCACAGGTGACATCCGTCGGATAATGCACACCCAAAATCATGCGGGAAAGCATCATAGCGCCCGCACCAACATAAGGCACAGAAGAACCAGTCAGCACAGCCAACGCAGCCATCGTCGCAGTTGTTGACGTCGCGTGCGAACTGGGAAAACTATGGTTCGACGGTGTCGACACGCCAACCACGATGCGCTCATCATGAGGCCGCGGCCTGCGCACAACCCGCTTCAACACCACACTCGCCGCATGCGCAACCAACGCAGCCGTACCCAGCCCACACCACTGGCGACGACGACGCTTATCAAACAACGCGCCAGCAGCAGACAAACCCAACCAACCAAGGGCATGCTCCCCCACGTGCGACATCACACGCGCAGTCGGCAGAACCCCCGCGACGTCATGAGTCGCAGACTGAATCGCCACCAACGCATCGGCCTCCCACTCAGGGCCCGCCTTCCACGCAGCCCAGCGGTCGGCAACATCACGCAACAGCGCCTGCGAAGAACTAGGCATCAAAGATGTCCTTCCACGCATCAAGACTGCTCAAACGGCTATGAGCAGCGCGATACTGCCCGCGAAGCTCATCAAAACGCTCCTCAACAAGCTTCTGCAAACGCCGCGATTCCTTCAACAAATCCTTCGCCTTATTCAAATCACGCTGGCGATACACGACGCCGCGACCATCTGCCGTCGTCACCGTCGCGCCGTCAACACGCGACAAGCTAAACCAACGCGCCTCGATCGGAGCAAAATTCGCCTGAGGCACATCATGATGCGCCGGATCTTCCTTAGTCAGCGAATGCTTCAACCCCTTCGCCAACCACACAGCCTTCTTCACCGGAGCCAAACGGCCACCAATATCCTTCGTCGGAACACCCGGTGCACCCGTCGGCTTCGGCAACTGCGCAGCCGACGGCAACACCACCGCATCCGGATACGTCTTACGAATCGCAGCGATCCTCGGCAACGACGTCTCCAAAATGTCAAACAACTGATCCGGACCCGCCAAGAAGTCCTTCATCGCCTCATTCTGAATAGCGACCGTCGAGTACTCCAAGCACAACAAATGCTTCAGCGTCGCCTTCTGCATCGAGCGAATAATGCCCTTGACCGGGCCATCGTGATCCATCGCCGCAACAATCAAACGGTTACGCAAATGGAAATAGGCCTGCCAATCGATCGCGTCGTCCTTATCCGACCACGCCATATGCCAAATCGCGATACCCGGCCATGTTGCCGTCGGAAAACCAGCCTTACCAGCACGCAAACCGTACTCGGCGTCGTCCCACTTAATGAACAACGGCAGCGGCAGTCCAATACGCTCCGCAACCACACGTGGAATCATGCACATCCACCAGCCGTTGTAATCAACATCGATTCGGCGGTGCAGATCACGAGAATTCTTCGCATCCGGCTTATCACCCGGACTGCCCTTATAACTCAAAGGCATCTCGGAAAAATCATGGTCATAGTGCACATGCGGCGCCGACGTCCACATGAAATCAGCGCGATTAATGACCTCACCCATCGAATGCAGGTGGCTACGCTCCTGCAAATTCAGCATCTGGCCACCAATCAACGTCGGCGTCTTCGCATAACGCGCAGCCTGCAACGCACGCAACACGCTATCCGGCTCAATCGCAATATCGTCATCCATATACAAAATGTAAGGAGACTTCTTTGCACCAGCAGGCTTAGTTCCATCAGGACCGCCCAAAGCTTCGTACATGATGCGCGAATAACCACCCGAACCACCAAGGTTGCCCTGGCGGAACTCAAAGAACCGATCCCCAAAATGCTCAGTCGCGGCAGCATACCCAGGCTCATCTGCAGGATGCTTATTACCCTGATCAGGCATAATAACCGTATCGATCACCGCATCCACCGCCGGATCAGAAGCCAACGCCTCCAAAGCAGCAACAGCATCAGCAGGACGGTTGAACGTAGGAATACCCACAGTCACCCGCGGCTCAAACGGCCCCACCGTACTACCATCCGGCATCACCTGCGGGCCAGGCGCCTCAGCCGCAAACCAGCCAGCCGACACAATCTCCGTATCCGACTCCGCCGTCACATCAAACCAATACCAACCCCCATCCTCAAACGGCGCCAAATCCAAATCGAACTCCGCCACCCCATCGGAAACAACCTTGCCCTCAACACCAATACGGCTGCCATCAATCTTCGAGCGGTAGACATCCACACGCGCAGTCCCCGCGACGTCAACACGCAAAAGAACACGAGACAACTGCGACCAGCGACGCCAATAACTCGCCGGAAACGCATTGAAATACGTCTGGAAACTCAACTCAGAACCAGCCGGAATACGCACCTGGGTGCGATTATCCCACCGGGCACGCTCCCGGTTAGTCTCCGCCTCCAACACATACAAGGTGCGCACATCATGCGGCTCACCCAAACGCGGCAACAGCACGCGCTGCAACTGCTCAGGGCCCCCACCCTTCTGAGCGCCAGCATTCTGGGCGCCGGCATTCGCGACAGTGTCGGACTTAACGGTCGTTCGTTCACTCAAGGTAAAAACCTCTAGCCTTTCGGATCTCGTGACGCGCGCGCACCCAACGAAGGCACGCGCATATCTCCCTCAACCCTAGCGGCAGCAACCCCACCACGGCACGCGGCGCGCGGCTACCACCCAAGCCTCATGCACAGCACCACGCTAGACCAAACTAGCCCTCGCGATCATCCAAATGAATCTCCGTCGGCCACGCCAACACCGCACCCGGCACCTCCGGCTGATCACGATAATCCTCCGGATCCTTCTCCAACTCGATCGTCCGCCCCCTCGTCAACGCAAACTTAATGTTCGACAAAGCCACCCGTGGCGACCACGGCTGACGATAACTGCGATAAATCCGCACAAAATCATCCGTATGAATAGCCCTGCGCGCCTCAATAGTCCCCGGAGTGCTGATATACCCCGGCACCATATCCATCCGAGTCGAAGAATCCGCCAACGCCCACTCTAACGGCAACATCTTGTCGTGACCGATCCGGCCACCCTCGATACGCGGCTGGCGGGCAGCAACCGGATTCGCCAAACCCACCGTATCCACCACGCGAATATCCAAAGGCGCATTCATACCGGTCATGCCAAGGTTGATGTAGGCGACCGTCGGGCGCAGCGTCACCAACCCATCCGGATCAGGAGTGCCAGGCTCCATCCCCGGAACCGTCATCCAATTGAAGGGATGCCCCGGCTCCTGGCTCTGGATCGACAAAATCATCCCCGTTGGCTGCTCATAGGCACGCTCAATCGCCTCCTCGTAACCCCACATGCGGTCAATATCGAGGAAGTCGCTAGCAACCAGCGGAGGGTCCTGGGCGGTGTGGCCGCTAAACCACATCCAAAACTCCCGCTCGTCAATAACCCCCAACTCCTTATTCGGATCCTTGTCCGGCGGCTGCCAATCGGTGCCCGCATGCGCCGTGGCGATCGCCCAACCCCCAGCCGCAGCCGCAGCAACCACAGCCAACGCCGGAAAAACAGCACGGCCCCGCGCGCCGCCCTTCGCACTGGTGGTACGGGGACTTCGGCCGCTGCGGGCGCTAGGTGCGTTAGGTGCGCTATGGGTGATGACGTCGCCCCTTCCGCGGGCCTCAGCGTCACCCGCCGCCAGCAACCACACCGGCACCACCATCAACGGGCACAACAGCGCAAACAAAGGGATCAGCAGCATGCGCCCATGCATGAAATCCCCACCAACACGAACAACATACAGCCCATGCAACACACCACACAGCAGCATCACAACCACAACGGTGACGGGGCGACGCACCCGCAACCCCCGCGACGTCATCACCCCAGAATCCTCACTGTCAGCTGCCGCAACCGACACGCCCGCACCACTCGCACGGGAAGCCAACAACCGCGGATCTGCCCCAAACCACACCGCAACCAACACCCCAGCGACCGCCGCAGCAACAACACCAAACAACAAACTGTAGGGCTCAAACAGGTCAGTCACGTACGCCCAACCGGTCGACCACTCCGCATCGCTCGCGGACTTCGCCACCGCCGTCTGCGGCACCAACAAACCGTAATACGCCATACGAAACAGCTGATAACCAGCGGGAAGAGGCAGAGCTGCCGCCATAATCAAGCCGCGCCGCCGCCACGAACCCGCCCCCAACAGCAGAACAAGCCCAGCGATCGCACCATACAAAGCAAGCTCGGGGCGCACCAGCCAACTCAGGCCGCACCACAGGGCGGCAAAGCCCAACACCCCGGGCGAATCGTTGCGCACCCACGTCACCAACACCCACCACAGGACCGCGACCCAAAAAATGCTCAAACCCCACTCGAGCCCCGACGTCGCAAAATCGCGCGCGGGCGGCAACGCCAGGTACACCAGCCCACCCAGCGGCACGAACAGCAGACGGCTCCGGAGTGCGGAGCCCTTAACGCGATACAGCTTCGCCGACCCCAATGACGCCGCGACCATCGCCGCCACAGTAAAGCCCAAGGCCAGCCACAACGCGATGATCTCCAGTCGGGCAGGGGTGAGGAGGGCGCCCACATAAATGAGGTACTGCCACAGGGTCGAAGTGTTCGCTTCGACTCGTTCACCGGCATTGAACACGGGGCCGTTGCCGGCGAGGAGGTTGCGGACGGTGCGCAAAACGATGAGGCCGTCGTCGCTCATCCAGCGGCGCTGCCACCCGCCGACGCCGGCGAACGCGGCCAGGATGAGGGCGGAAAGCCAGGCCGAGGAGAGGGAAACGGAAAGGGGGGATGCGTGCTTGGTTGTGGGATGTGTGGTGGTGTCCCGCATGTGTGTGGCGCGTTTGCCCATTGTTCCGGCCTGGGCGTGGGGTGCTCGATGTTTACCGGTGGCGCGGTCGGGGTGACTGCGGTGGGGTTCGAGGCGAGGGGTGCCGTCCACTGGGGTCCTCCTGTGGTTTCCTGCAAAAGACGTGAGGGACGTATCGGCTGGGGCGCCGCGCCGCGGGGGCTGGGGCGTGCGAAATACTGTCGTAATGGTAGGCGTGTGAGGGGCCGGGGGTGGGTTGCCCCACCGGGGCTGCGCTGCGGCGTTGGGGGTGCGCGCCGAGAGGGTTTGGGGCGGGGGAGCTTTCGCGGATGGCGCCTGCAAAGAACAGCCGTGCGTGAACCCTAACCGCAAGCATCCGCGACACTCACGCACAACCCTGCATGCGGTCTCATTTTCAAACCGTTTTTCAATAAATGCAACGAGCAAACGCACCTCAGCCCGTCACGGAGACAATCACAACAACTGCACGCGAACCAAGCCGCAACCCTACAGGCTGCTCTGGCTAAAGTCACCGCCCGCATGCACGCCCGGGACACCGACGAAAAACAAACCCGCACCAGCCGCCAACAGACACACATTTTGTCCCTTAACCCGGAAGAAAACGCCCAAACCTACCTTCACACTAGGGCTGCTAAAGACACCCAGCTAGAAGCCCCACTAGTTATCTCATGCACCATTAACGAACTAGACCAGCTGGCTCCACACACCCGCTTCAAAACCACCACCGGGCAACTACTCGGCCCCCTCGACGTGCTCGAACGCCTCTCCACCAAACACACCTGGATCGCAGCACACGACGTCACCAGCGGCAAAGTTGAACAGCTGGTCCGCGTGGACCGCTTCGCAAGCCCTGCCCAAAAGATCGCATCCATGCTCCGCGACAGCACCTGCGCCTGGCCAGGCTGCGGGCAGCCCGCAGCCCTAACCCAAGTGCACCACATCAAAGCCTGGTCCCACGGTGGAACAACCGACACGGGCAACCTCTGCCTGCTCTGCCACCACCATCACGCAATAAACGATGACAGTCGCCAAAACGACTGGTTCATCGATATTGACCCCGACGGCCGAATCTTCGCCCGCCATCCCGACGGACGCTTCACCACTGACGACACACCCATCGCCCAAGCGTCCAGCGCAGCACAGCTCTACGCCCACTGGGCAACAGAACATCCGGACGAACCCCTCATATCCTGGGAGCGTAACAGCGGCGACGTCAGCGCCCTAGACACCGATCATCGCACTACCAGCAGCGACCCCCAGGCACGAAAAGTAGCCTAGGCCCCACTTGCCGCCGTGATCGCTAAACACATTCGCATGCAACTGATGGAACAACGAAGACAGGGAAGAGAACCAGAACCATCAGCTTTAACAAGCCCATCTAGAGAAAACACAACGCTGCCCCACACTTCAGGCCGCTTCCATGAAATCCACGATCACAAAATTCGAGTTTCCGAGTCGCAGAACTATCGCCGCCCGTATCCCATCCAACCCAACAACTATCCATTATTGAAAAGACCTGAAAATGGAACCACATGCAGCCTCAACCCCTCAGCACCCTTTCCCCGCACCTACCCACCCTTTCGTTGTTAACATTGGCCCCATGACCAAAGCCCACCCTCGCCGCCACCTTCACCGCCCAAATTCATCCATGGCAGCACTCACCACAGCCAGCGCCACCAGCACCACCAGCGCCCCCACAGCGACAACCGCAGCATTAAGCGCAGCATCAACCGCAGCGTTGAAAGCGACCTTCACCGCCGCTCTCTCCATCTTCGCCATCGCCACCTTCATCCTCGCCACTTCCCTCCCTGCCACCGCACTCCCCACCACCTCATCACAGTCCCTCCCCCACCCATCTACACAACACGCCCCCGCCACCGCACTCCCCGCCTCGCACCCCGCCCTCTCCGCACAGGCCACTCTCTCTACACAATCCACCCCCTCCACCGACCACGTCACGGTCACCGTCTGGTCCGACAGCCCCGAACTCACCGACGAAGACGAAGCCTTCCTCACCGCCGAAACCGAAAAACTCGATTTCCCAGATCAGGTCACCACCGTCGATTACCTACTGCTGGCGCACAACAGCGAGGATTTCAACGAGGGGATGCTGAATTTCGCCAAGGAGCAGCGCCCCGACCTCCTCAACGATGGCGCCACCAAATGGGCCCCCGGCCACCTCATCGTCGCAGTCGGCCTCGAACCCCGCCGCAACGGCATCTACTGCGGCGACGACGCCTGCGCTGCCCTCACCCTCAACCGCGGCCCCCGCCTTCACAATTCCCTCGAAGCGATGAAGCCCTCGCTGCGCGGCGGCAACCTCGCGGGCGGCCTCTTCGCCGGCGCCCAAGCCACCATCGACCCCGAAACCCTCATTGGCAACACCTCCGACGATGACCGCCAGCAGAGTTGGTTCAGCAAAATCACCGCTTTGCCCATCGGAATCCTCGTCCCGATCGGCGTCGTCTGGCTCATCTTCAAAAATTCCCGCAAGGACCGCAAGCGCGACCGCAAACTGTACGAAACCGTCACCACTGGCCACGCCGAAATCGCCCCCAAGCTCGACGAATACGACATCCGCGCCAACAGCCTGCGCAGCGACCTCGCCGATTCAGAGCTCCGCCATCAATGGGAGGAGGTCCGCAAACAATTCCTGTCCATCGATTCGACCCTCGCTAAGATCCCCGACAATCCCTCCGATAAGCAGCTCACGAAGCATGGGCGGGACCTTTACTCGGCAAACAACTCCCTGTCGTTGATGCGCAACGCGATGTCCAACATCGATACGCTCTACAACATCGAAAATGGTGACAAGGCCACCCGTATCCGCGAAGCGATGCGCCTGCGCGAAGACTTTAAGGAGGCAGCCCTCGGCACCAGCAACGAACGCTTCGCCGAGGAACTCACGCAGTTGCAAGCCCGCGCGAAAGTCCTGATGGATGATCCCCAACAGGAGGGCTTCGTCGACGCATTCACGCTTCTCATTGCTGACGCCGCGGTGGTGATGAAGGCAATCAGTGCTGAAGAACTCGACGGGGTCACCGAATCCGCCAAGCATCCGAAGCCCACCATTAGTGCCGATGATTGGCGCCCCGGCGTCGGCTACCACGGTTACACGCCGTACGTGGTGATGAGCACTTGGCATTCGCACGACACGGCCAGCGACAATTCTTGGGATACGGGCAATTCTTCCGGGGTGTCGGTCGGCTATTCCACCCCAAGTTTCTCGGGTGGCGGCGGCTCCAGCAGCTGGTAAGCCCCAACCCAGACCCGCACCGCCACCGGATGCTCGGCTATGTTCCCTTGACGTTGAGGATCTGTCGCAGCGTGTGCAGCACCTCCACCAGGGGTTCGGCGTCGGCCAGCACCGCTCCCTTGCGGGTCAGCCACACTTTTTCGCCGTAGTGTTCCTCTTCGACGGTGTAGTTGTGGTGGCAGTTGATGCGTTCCACCCCGGCGACGTCGCGTCCGATCCATTCGCGCAGGCAGCGCCCGAATCGGTCCATCATTTCCTCACGGTTTAACCATGCGAAGCGTTGCGCCCAGTGCAGTTCGGTCAGGTAATTATCGAACTCGGGGGTTCCTTCCTCTAGGTAGGCGAGGTCTTTGGTGGGGAGTTTCACGCGTGCCGCTTTGCACTGTGCTTTCGCTGCAGCAATATGTTTACGCGCGATCTCGTTTCCGACGCCGCGACTTCCGGAGTGCAGGAACATCCAGACCCTGTCGTTTTCATCGAGGCATAGTTCGATGAAGTGGTTTCCTCCTCCGAGGCTTCCCAGCTGCTGCCTCCAGTGGGGGGCTGTGGCTGAGGCCTACCCCGTCGCGTTAGTCCATGCCCCTACCGCATCTGGGGATAGCAGGGGGTTAGGGAGGTGGCGGTCCGCCCGCAGCGTTTTTAGGCGTCGACTCCTAGGAGTTCGGCGAGTTTGTTGTCCCACATGCTTAGGGCGGAGGCGATGGCCATGTGCATGTCGAGGTATTGGTAGGTGCCGAGGCGTCCGCCGAAGAAGACCTTGTTGTTGGCGGTTTCTGCTTCTGCGAGTTCGCGGTAGCGGAGCAGTTTTTCGCGGTCTTCTGGGGTGTTGATTGGGTAGTAGGGTTCGTCGTCACCTTCGGCGAAGCGGGAGTATTCCTTCATGATGACGGTTTTGTCCGTCGGGTAGGTGTCGGCGCGTTCGGGGTGGAAGTGGCGGAATTCGTGGATGCGGGTGTAGGGGTATTCGGCGTCGTTGTAGTTCATGACCGGGGTGCCCTGGAAGTCGGAGATGTCGAGCACTTCGGTTTCGAAGTCGAGGGTGCGCCACCCGAGTTTGCCTGCTTCGTAGTCGAAGTAGAGGTCGAGGGGGCCGGTGTAGACGACGGGGGCGTCGGGGTTTTCGTCGCGAACTTGTTCGCGGACGTCGAACCAGTCGGTGTCGAGTCGTACGTCGATGTTGTCAGAGGCGGCCATGTTTTCGAGCCAGGCAGCGTAGCCGTCTACTGGTAGGCCTTCGTAGGTGTCGTTGAAGTAGCGGTTGTCGAAGTTGTATCGGACGGGTAGGCGGGTGATGTTGCCGGCGGGGAGTTCTTTGGGGTCGGTTTGCCATTGTTTGGCGGTGTAGTCGCGGATGAAGGCTTCGTAGAGTGGGCGGCCGATGAGGGAGATCGCTTTTTCTTCGAGGTTGGTGGCTTCGTCGGTGTTGATTTCGGCTGCTTGTTCGGCGATGAGTGCTTTGGCTTCTTCGGGGCTGTAGTACTTGCCGAAGAATTGTGCGATGAGGCCTAGGCCCATGGGGAATTGGTAGGCCTGGCCTTTGTGCATGGCGAAGACGCGGTGTTGGTAGCCGGTGAATGTGGTGAATTGGTTGACGTAGTCCCAGACGCGTTTGTTGGAGGTGTGGAAGAGGTGAGCGCCATATTTGTGTACCTCGATGCCGGTGTCGGGGTCGGCTTCGGAGTAGGCGTTTCCGCCCAGGTGGGGGCGTTTTTCTACGATGAGGACTCGTTTGTTTGCGTGTGCTGCGCGTTCTGCGATGGTGAGTCCGAAGAGGCCGGATCCGACAACGATGAGGTCATAGGTCATGTTGTTCAAATTTACACGTCGGTGTGGGGTGTGTGCTGTTCACACGGCGCCACGCCACCACGGTAAATATCATGCGAAACTTCATTAACACTGGTAACGTCCGTTAACAATCCTGTACGCACGCAACAGCTGTAACAGTTAGGACTTGCATGCCCATCACCCCGCACCTGCCCGGCTTCCTCCCCAGGCCCGGCGCGTCACGCCGCCGCATCAACCGCCGCAGCAGCCTCCGTCCATCCCTAGCCTTGACTTCTATCACCGGGATCGCCCTGGCGACGGCCGCGACTTTCGGTATCGCACACTCCCCGTCCGGCTTGTTCGCCTCGGGTGGTGACGCCGCGGTGCTCGTTGTCGACGACAATGGTTCCGGTCCGATCACCGCCGCAATCGAGTCCACGAGTTTCGACGCCGGCGACAACATCGTTGTGGATGACCCGGCGATCGTCACCCAGGGCGAGGCCCCCGGGCCGAAGGCGGTCAAGGAGTTTTATCGCGAAGAGCCTTTCGATATGTTCGCCTTGAACTGGAGTGGCGACAAAGAAATCGCTGCGTTCTTCCGTTCCGAGCGGCCCGATGGCACCTGGACTGAGTGGTTCGATGCAGAGCCTGTCGACCAGGGCCCCCGCGGCGTCAACAATGGGCGAAATGGTACGGAGCCGGTCTTTGTGGAGAAGACGAACCGAATCCAGGTGTCCACGGCTGGCGTCGACATGACGGAGGCACCAGCGGACCTCGAGGCCACATTCATCGATGGCAAGGCCGCGCAAGATTCTGACCCTGCGATCGAGCTGACTGCAGATTCCGACGGCATCACCCGTGTGGTTAGCCGCGCCGGTTGGGGTGCCGACGAAAGCCTGCGCTGCTCCTCCCCCACCTATAACGATGAGGTCAATGCGATCACCATTCACCACACTGCGGGTTCGAACAATTACACCCGTGCGGAGGCCGCCGGCGTGGTGCGCGGAACCTACCAGTACCATGCGCAGCGCCTCGGTTGGTGCGATATCGGATACCACGCGCTGGTTGATAAGTTCGGCACCATCTACGAGGGTCGATACGGCGGCCTCAACCGCGCGGTCGAGGGCGCGCACGCTGGTGGCTTTAACGAAAACACCATGGGCATTTCGATGATGGGTGATTACTCCACTGTTCGCCCCTCTGACGCAACGATCCGCTCCGTTGGCGAACTCGCCGGCTGGAAGGCACGCGTATCCGGGTTCGATCCGCTGGGTTATGACACGCATTATTCCGAGGGCACCAGCTATTCGAAGTACCCCTACGGTGCTGCCGTGACCCTGCCGAATATTTTCGCTCACCGCGACGTCGGCAATACTGTTTGCCCTGGTGATGCAGGCTATGCACGGATGGATGACATTCGACGGATCGCGAAGCAAAAGTACGATTCTTTGAGCGGGACGACGGTGACGGATACGAATCCGAACCCCGATACCGGCGTTCGGCGTCCCTCCCCTGGCACTGGGGGAATTGGCGGCGGCAGCGGTGGTTACGACGGTGACGCGTCCGGTTCAAGCATGCTAGGTAGCTCGAAGGGTGCCGGGGATGTCGATCGCATCATTAACCACGCGAACGACCTGATTGATGCGATCAAGACGATCGATAACGCCACGAAGGAGCTGCGCAACTAGCGCCTCCAATTGGGCAACTAGAACCAGCCTAGAACCAGGTTTCAAGTACCGCCGCCACGCCGTCTTGGTCGTTGGTGGCGGTTACTTTGTTTGCGGCTTGTTTGACGTTGTCTTGGGCGTTACCCATGGCTACTCCGGTGCCTGCCCAGCGGAGCATTTCGATGTCATTGGGCATGTCTCCGAAGGCGATGGTGTCCCGCACGTCGATGCCGATGGCTGCGGCGACTTCTGCGACTGCGGCTGCTTTGTTGACGCCCGGCGCGGCGCATTCAATGAGGCCTTCGGGTATCGAGTAGGTGGCGTGGGCGAGTGCCGGATCGATGTGGTCTTCGAGTAGCGCATACATGTCGGCGCTGTGCATGTTTTCGCAGCGTATGAGCAGTTTGACGGCTGGTTTTTCGAGTAGTTGTGGGTGTTCTTCGATGCCGTGTTCGTCGGAGTCCCAGGCGTGGTCGTAGCGGGGGTCGACGACAAATTGTTTGTCGCGGGGCCCGCCGGTTCCGGTGGCGTATCCGCAGCCGTGGATGTCGTTGAGGTTGACTCTTTCGACGGCGAAGGTGGGGTTGGGTAAGTGGGTGGTGGCTGCGTCGACGAGGGTGTTGAGGGCGTCGGGGTTGAGGACGTGGGAGTTGATGATGCTGTCGGAGCGTGTGTCGTAGGTGATGGCTCCATTGGCGCAGACGCAGACGGGTCGGACGTCGATTTGTTGTAGGACTGGGGCGATCCAGCGGGGTGGGCGGCCGGTGGCGAGGCAGAGCACGGTGCCTTGGGCGGTCATTTTATTAATGACGTCGCGGAGGCGGGGGCTTACGCGTTCATCACTGCGGATGAATGTTCCGTCGATGTCGCTGGCGACGAGGCGTGGTGGGGTGCCCCTGTTGGGGGTGTCCGTGGTTGTGTTTGGGGTGTGGATCATACCTGGCCTGGTGTTTCCTCGCGTTGGAATACGGGTGCGAGGAATTCACTGACGCCGTCTTTGGAGACGGGAGAGGTGACCCATTGCGCTTGCGCGATGACTGCCGGGTCTGCGTTGCCCATGGCGACGCCGGTGCCGACGTAGGCGAGCATGTCGATGTCGTTGGGCATGTCTCCGAAGGCGACGACGCGTGCTGGGTCGATACCTTTTTTTGAGAGTAGCCATTTCAGTCCGGTGGCTTTGGTGACTCCTGCGGGCGATATTTCGGCGTATCCCCAGGGTGCGGAGTAGTTTACGGTGGCGACGTCGCCGAGGTGTTCGGTGATTGCTGCGACAATGTCCGCGGATGCCACGTCTGCTCGGGCGGTGTATTTGATGATGTGGCCGTTGACGCGCTCTTCGTCCATGACGAGGTCGGCGATGGGGCCTCCCGCGTTTGCGCTGCGGGTTGCGTTGATTGCTTCGCGGACGGTCGCGGCGTCATCAGTTGTGAAACCATCGGTGTGGAGGATGGCGTCGCTAATGTCGGTGCTTTCGCTGAGTTCGGCGGGTAGTTTCGCCCCGTCGACGACGAGGGTGCCGTTGGCGGCCACAACGATGGGGGCGAACCCGAGGGCTTGGAATACTTCGGGTAGTTCGCGGGGGGTGCGGCCGGTGGCGAGGAAGGTGCATTTGCCGCGGGTGCGCATGTCGAGGAAGGCGTTGCGGGTGGATTCGGTGACGACGCGGGTGGTGCTGCCTTCCGGCTGGTAGAAGATGGTGCCGTCGACGTCGGTGACGAGGGCTTCGGGGAATTCGGTGAGGCGTGCTCGCACGCGATGGGGCAGGCGGTCGCGAATTTGTTTGGCGTCGCTGACCAGCTGGTTGAGGGCGTCGACTGCTGCAGGTGGGACGTTGGTGGGGATTTGTGCGGACAGTTGGCGGAGGCGGCTGCCTGCGCTGGCGACTTTCGATACCCCTTCTTTCACCCCTTCGACGGCGTCTTCGGCGAGTTGTTCGATGGCGGTTTTTGCAGTGGCGACCGTTTGGGCAGTGTGGTTAGCTGCGTCTTTGGATTGGACGACGAGTTCCTTGGAGGCTTCCCCGAGGCCGGCGAGGAGTGCGTTGAGCTTGTCCGCGAGGGCATCGAGGTCGTCGCGGAGGGTGCGGACGCGACGTCGTTCGTTTTGGACGGCGTCGTCGAGTTTTTGCGCCTCTTCGAGGGTGAGGGCGCCACCGCCGTAGCGCGCGGGAACCCAGGGTGCTCCTTGGGGTAGCGGGCCGTGGAGTTCGTCGTAGCGCTGCCATAGTTCGGCTAGCCCATCGGCCATGATGTGGCGGAGTTGTTTGGTGACTTCATCGGCGGGCCCTTCTGGGGGGTACCAGGCGGGAAGGACGTTGATTTCGATGGGTGTGTTGCTGCGGCCTAGGTGTTTGGGGCCGTCTTTTGGCCAGACGCGTTGGCTGCCGACGAGGATGACGGGGACGATGGGTACGCCGGCTTCGCGGGCCATGCGTACGGCACCGGTGCGGAGCTTTTTGATTTCGAAGGATCGTGACAGGGTGCCTTCGGGGAATACTCCGACGAGTTCGCCGGCTTTGAGGTCTTCTACCGCTTTGTTGTAGCTGGGCACGGTGTCGATGCGGTCGACGGGGATGTGTTTCATGCCGCTCATGACGGGTCCGCCGATGGGGTTGTCCCATACTTCCCGTTTCGCCATGAATCGGACGAGGCGTTTGCGGTTGCGTGCGGTGCGGGGTGAGTATGGGGTGTAGAAGGGGAGGCCGACGTAGGTGAAGTCCATGTAGCCGGTGTGGTTGGCGACGACGACTGCGCCGGTGTCTGGGATGTTTTCGGCACCGGTGACGTTGAATTTTAACCCTTGAGCTTTGAAAACTCCTTTTACTAGGTGGATCACCGAGTGGTAGAAAACGTCGTTAGCCTTTTTAGCCATAGTTTTTAGAGTACAACGTCGGCTACATGGTTGCGGGGCGTTAGCGCTTGCTGCGGCGGCGGGCACGCTGGCGGCGCTTGTCGGCTAGCCTCGTGTGAGCAGTCCCCCAATACCTGCCCTTTCCCTATTCATCCACCGTCCCCGTCCCCCACTCCCCTTTTCTTTAGGAGGCTTCACCTCATGGCTACCGACACTCAATACATTGCGGCGATCGACCAGGGCACCACGTCCACCCGCTGCATCTTGTTCACGCACGAAGGCGAACTAGCCGCCGTCAGTCAGTTCGAGCACGAGCAGATTTTTCCCCAGAAGGGTTGGGTCGAGCACGATCCGATGGAAATTTGGGAAAACACTCGCCGTGCAGTGGGCGAAGTAATTGCCACTGCGGATACCTCCCCTTCGAATGTGCTGGCTGTGGGCATTACTAACCAGCGCGAGACCACCGTGGTGTGGGATAAGAATACGGGGGAGCCCGTGTACAACGCGATCGTGTGGCAGGATACGCGCACGATGGCGATCTGCGACGAGATCGCGGGCGAGGATGGTCCGGAGAAGTTCCGTGACAAGACTGGGTTGTTTATTAACTCCTATCCTTCCGCACCGAAGATCAAGTGGATTCTCGACAATGTTGAAGGTGCCCGCGAGCGCGGGGAGGCCGGCGATTTGTTGTTCGGCACGATCGACACGTGGTTGTTGTGGAATCTGACTGGCGGCGCGGAGGGCGATGGCAATGAGCCCGCGCTCCACTGCACAGATGTGACGAATGCGTCGCGCACGCTGCTCATGGATCTGAAGACGTTGCAGTGGGATGAGGATCTCTGCGAGCAGATGGGTATTCCGATGCAGATGTTGCCGGAGATCCGCCCGAGTGTGGGTGATTTCCGTCAGATCCGCGCACGCGGTTCGCTGCCTGGTGTGCCGATTCGCGGTATTTTGGGCGACCAGCAGGCTGCGATGTTCGGCCAAGCGTGCTTCAAGAATGGTGACGCGAAGAACACCTACGGCACGGGCCTGTTTATGCTGCTCAACACGGGCACGAAGCCGAAGTGGAGTGAGCACGGCATGCTGACTACCGTGTGCTACCAGATTGAGGGTCAAAAGCCGGTATATGCGCTGGAGGGTTCCGTCGCGGTGGGTGGTTCACTGGTCCAGTGGCTGCGCGACAATCTGCAGATCATCCCCAATGCACCTGCGATTGAGAACATGGCGCGCAGTGTGGAGGACAATGGCGGTGTCTACATTGTGCCGGCGTTCTCGGGCTTGTTCGCTCCGAGGTGGAAGCCGGATGCTCGTGGCGCGATCGTCGGTCTGACTCGTTTCGCTAACCGGAATCACTTTGCGCGCGCGGTGCTGGAGGCTACGGCGTTCCAGACTCGCGAGGTTGCCGACGCGATGGTTGCGGATTCGGGTGTGGAGATCACCCGCCTGAAGGTTGACGGCGGGATGGTGCACAACGAGTTGCTGATGCAGTTCCAGGCAGACATTTTGGATACTGACGTCGTGCGCCCCCAGGTCACAGAAACCACTGCGCTGGGCGCGGCGTACGCGGCCGGTTTGAGCGTTGGTTTCTGGGAAAACCTGGAGGTCCTCAAGCACAACAATGCAGAGGACAAGGTGTGGCATCCGAAGATGGACGCCGAGCAGCGTGATGCGCTGTACCACGATTGGAACCGGGCAGTGGAGCGCACCTACGCCTGGGAGGAATAGTCCCCCTGTCCCCTATTTCTTGGGTTCGAGAACCTCGACACCCATGTAGGGGCGCAGGGCTTCGGGGACAACCACGGAACCGTCGGCCTGCTGGTTGTTCTCCAGGATGGCGACCAACCAGCGGGTGGTCGCCAGGGTTCCGTTGAGGGTTGCGCACACCTGGGCTTTGCCGTTGTCGTCGCGGTAGCGCACTCCGAGGCGGCGGGCTTGGAAGGTGGTGCAGTTCGACGTCGAGGTGAGCTCGCGGTAGGTGTTTTGGGTGGGTACCCACGCTTCAGTGTCGAATTTGCGTGCGGCAGAAGACCCGAGGTCGCCGCCCGCGACGTCAATAATTCGATAGGGCACGCCGACGGCGCCGAGCATGTCGCGTTCCATGTCGAGGAGGCGTTGGTGTTCTGCTTGGGCGTCTTCGGGTTTGCAGTAGGAGAACATTTCGACTTTGTCGAACTGGTGGACGCGTAGAATTCCGCGGGTGTCTTTGCCGTAGGATCCGGCTTCGCGACGGAAGCAGGAGGACCAGCCGGCGTAGCGCTTGGGACCTTCGGAGAGGTCGATGATTTCACCCTGGTGGTATCCGGCGAGGGCGACCTCGGAGGTGCCGACGAGGTAAAGGTCGTCTGCGGGGAGGTAGTAGATTTCGTCCGAGTGGGCGCCGAGGAATCCGGTGCCGGCCATGGATTCGGGGCGGACGAGGACCGGTGGAACCATCAGTTGGAACCCGGCCTGGCGGGCTTTCATAGCGGCGAGGTTGAGCATTGCTAGCTGTAGGAATGCGCCGTCGCCGGTGAGGAAGTAGAAGCGGGAGCCGGAGACTTTGGTTCCGCGTTCCATGTCGATCAGGCCGAGGGATTCACCAAGTTCGAGGTGGTCTTTGGGTTCAAAGTCGAACTCTGGTGGGGTGCCGACGTGCTCGAGGACGATGTAGTCGTCTTCGCCGCCAGCGGGTGCGCCTTCCACAACATTGGAGATGAGGTATTGGAGGCGTTCGACTTCTGCTTCGGCGTCTTTTTGCGCGGCTTCGGCGTCTTTGACCTGCTGCTTGAGGGCGTTGGAGCCTTCGAGTAGGGCAGGGCGCTGTTCGGGTGCTGCTTGCCCAATTTTTTTACCGAAGGCTTTCTGTTCTGCCCTCAGGGAGTCGGCCTTCGCGATTGATTCGCGGCGGGTTTCGTCGGCGGAGATCAGTTGGTCGACGAGTTGGGGGTCTTCGCCGCGGGTGATCTGGGATTGGCGGACGACGTCGGGGTTATCGCGGAGGAACTTGAGATCAATCACGCTCTTAGCCTACCGCCTTGGTGTGTGCGTAGTGTTTCTCCCTTAACCCCACCCCTTTAAAGGGGGATCATTTTCAAAACGCCTGCGGCGGGGCGAGTGATTTATTAACGTAATTTTTAACCGTTATTTGCGTTCATACAGCAACTTTCCCAGCGTAGTGTGCGCGTTGTGCGTGTGCTGTCAATGGGCGCGGGCGCAGGATGCTCGTCGTTGTTTCTGTGTGTGGGAAGGTAAGTGGTACCCGTGCGGCAGTTTCGATCGTATTCTTTGGACCTGAGTGAGGGGGCCGCGCCGAAGCATGTTCAGCTGCGTCGGATAATCGAGCATTACGTGGAGAATAATTTGTCTCCGGGGGATATGCTGCCGGGCGAGCGCATGTTTGAGGAGCATTTTCGTATTTCGCGGATTACTGTCAGGCGTGCGTCGGGGGATTTGGTTGCCAGCGGCAAGTTGGTTCGTGTGCGCGGCCGGGGGACGTTTGTGGCCTCTACTCCTATGACGTCGAGTACTGGGTTGTTGTCTTTTAGTGAGCAGATGCGGGCGGAGGGTTTGCGTCCGGGCAGCATCATTGTGTTGGCGTCTCGGAGTGTTCCTCCGCCGGAAACTGTGCGTTTTTTCGCGGGTGGGGATCAGGATTCGGAGGTTGCGTTGCGGCCGGCGGGTGATGAGCCTGTGGATTTGAATACGCAGATGCGTCATGCTCATGTGCGGCGGGTTCGTTTGGCTAATGGCGTTCCTGTGTCGATTGATGATGGTTGGTATAACAGCAGGTTGATGCCCTCTTTGTTGGAAAATGATGTGTATAACTCGATGTATGACATCATGTCGACGCATTACGATTGCCCTGTGACGGAGACGGTTCAGACGTCCTCTGCAGTGTGTGCGGATTCGGAGCAGGCTGGGTTGCTTGAGGTGTCCGTGGGGGCGCCGTTGTTGCGGGTGTTGCGTCAGTCTTATTCGCGGGGTCGGCCTGTGGAGTGGTGCGTGTCTTTTTACCGGACGGATCGTTTTGCTTTGTGTTCGCGTGTGACTCGCGCTTCTGCTGATTCTTCCGATCGTGGCAATATGTAACCCATGGTTTCTAGTTGGCGTTCTTCGGCTCCTGTGCGTGTCGCCCTTGTTGCTTCTTTGGTGGGCGGTGTTGCTGTGGGTGGTTATGCTTTTGAGTCCGCCCGGGCTGGTTCTTCTGGGGAGGGTGGGGATTCTTCCGCTGCGGGTTCGTCTTCGCAGCCGGCTAGTGATTCTTCGGCTCCGGTGGCGTCGTTTACGACGGCGAGTGTTGGGGATTGCGTGACGTGGGATGTTGACGCCGCGGGCGTGGTGTCGCAGTTTGGGCAGACGGATTGTGCCCGTCCGCACCGTTTTGAGATTTCGGCTCGTGAGGATTTGGGGGCGTATCCGTCGAGTGAGTTTGGCCCGAAGGCGGATATGCCTGGGGTTGCGCGCCAGGCGGAGTTGCGTGAGGAGTTGTGCCAGGGGCCGACGATTAAGTATTTGAAGGGTCATTTTGATCCTGTGGGACGTTATTCTGTGGCGTCGATTTTGCCGCCGAGGGAGCAGTGGGAGGCTGGGGATCGCACGATGTTGTGTGGTGTTCAGGTGACCAATGATGATGGTTCGGTGGAGTTGACGTTGGGTTCTGCGTTGAATCAGGATCAGGCGCGGATTGCTCAGGCTGGGGAGTGCGTTGCGGTTGATGACGCCGAGGTGCCTCGGGTTGTTGATTGTGGTGCGGAGCATTCGTATGAGGTAACGAAGGTGATTGATCTTCAGGAGGTGTTCCCGGATCGGGTGCCGAGTATTGAGGATCAGGATAATTATTTGAAGCCGGTGTGTACGCAGGCCGCGATGGATTATGTGGGTGGGGATGACGCGTTGTATTACTCGACGCTGCAGCCGTTCTGGACGGTTGTGCCGCCTAATTCGTGGTCGGGCGGCAGCCATACTGTGAACTGCACCCTGTTCTTCCCTAATGCTTCTGGCCGTTTTGCGGGTTTGGTGGGTTCGGCGAAGTCTGGGTTCACGATTGATGGTCAGCCTCCGCAGGAGTTGCCGGAGCGTAACCCGATCCGCCAGTAGGCCCGCTGTGGGCGTGCGGCTGCTAGTGAAGTGGGGTGGTGTGTGTGGTTGAGGTCAGCGACGAGCGTTTTGATCAGTTGGTGGAGCAGGCCATTGAGCTGATTCCGCGCGAGTTGCGTCGCCACGTGGATAATGTGGCGATGTTTGTTGATGATTACAATCCTGATTCGCCCTATATTTTGGGTTTGTACGACGGGGTGGCGTTGACGGAGCGGACGAGTGATTATTCGATGCATTTGCCTCCGAGTATTACCTTGTACGCGGAGGCGTTGAAGGACTTTTGTGCTTCAGAGGAGCAGCTGCGTGAGCAGATTGCGATCACGGTGGTGCATGAGGTCGCGCATCATTTTGGGATTGATGATGATCGTTTGCACGAGTTGGGGTGGGGCTAGCGGGGTGTGAGTGTGGGGAGTTTGACGGGCCATGTTCCGATGGGCCCGTCGGTGGTGATTTCGACGATTCCGCAGTTGGGGTAGATGGAGTTGGCGATGAGTTGTCGGTCGACGTCGCAGGCGTTCGCGACGAAGGTTCGGATGGCGGCACCGTGGCTGACGATGGCGAAGTTGTCGAGGCCGGAGTCGAGTAGTTGGGTGATGGTTGGGTAGAAGCGGTCGATGAAGGTGGCGTAGCTTTCGCCGCCTGGTACGAGGATTGCGTGGTCGAAGTCGGTGTATGCGCGGTCGAATGCTGCGGGGGTGGCGTCGCAGACCCAGGAGTTGAAGGCGCCTTGGTAGATGCGGAGGGCGTCGTCGTCGCCGCGCATTTCTAGTTCACCGGCGGAGATTTCTTCGAGTCCGGGAAGTTGCCCGTGGTAGTCGATGCCGGTGTGTTGGGCGGTTTGGATGGCGCGGGCAATGTGTGAGGAGTAGATGCGAGTGTATCCGCGTTCGCTTAAGTTCCGGCCGGCTTCTTGGGCTTGGGTGCGTCCGAGTTCGGTGAGGTCGGCGCCGGGGTAGGCGGTGTCGAGCAGGTGGTCGATGTTGCTGGGGGTTTCCCCGTGGCGGACGAGTGCGAAGCGGGCCATCTGTACCTTTCGTTGTGGTGCCGGCGCGTGCCGTGTGGCTGCTACCTTTAAGCGTGTGCCTTTAGCGTGTGCCGGCGCGTAGGTTGTCGGTCCATTCGTGGGCGCGATGTATTTCTTCCAAGTTTATGGGCGAGCGCTGTTGTTCGCATGAGGGCCACGAGCCGAGGTATTCGACTTTTTCGGCGCGGAGGTAGATTGCCCGGAGTGCTTCGGCGACGGGAGCGTCATCAATGTGGCCGACGATGTCGATGTGGAATCGGTATGTTCCCAGGCCAGTGCGGGTGGGGCGGGATTCAATGCGGGACATGTCGACGCCGCGGGTGGCGAGTTCTTGGAGTGCTCCGACGAGTGTTCCTGCTTCGTTGGGGAGGGTGACCATGATGGAGGTGCGGTCGTTTCCGGTGCGGGGTGTGGGTACCCCCGCGGGTCCGATGAGTGCGAATCGGGTGCGTGCGCCGGCGACGTCTGCGACGGGATGCTCAATGACGTCGAGGTGGTAGATGTCTGCTGCGCGTAGGGGTGCGGCTGCGGCGTCTGCTTTGCCTTCGGCGACCATCTGGGCGGCAGCCGCGTTGGAGGTGGCGGCGATGAAGGTTGCGTCGGGGAGGTTGCGTTCGAGCCATTGGGCGACTTGGGGTTTAGCCACGGGGTGGGTGGTGAAGGTGCGGATGTCACCTAGGCGTCTGCCTGTGCGGACCATGATGGCGAACGCGACGTCAATATCTATTTCGTGGTAGATCTGGGCGCCGGGGTGTGCGGCGAGTGCGTCGAAGGTGGGGGTGACGGGCCCGTCGACGCTGTTTTCGATGGCTACGACGGCGTAGTCGGCGCGGGTGGGTGGCTGCTGGCTAGGATTGGTGGGGTTCAGTACTGCACCGATCGCTTCGGCGGGGCTTGTGACCGCCAGTGGCTGTAGTTCTGCGGTGCCTCCTGGGATGCAGCCGAGTTCTGCGAAGCGGATGAGTGCGGCTTCGGTGAAGGTTCCTTGGGGCCCGAGGTAGGCGACGGTGCAGCTCATGTGTGTGATTGTAGTTGGGATGTGTGGCTTGTGAGTGCTTGCGGCGATGGTGGTGTGGCACGGGCGCTTGAAGATGGGGTGTGCTCTCGGGAGGCCCGGCTGGCGGTGGAGGCATTTGGGGAGTTCATTGGGGGGCGGCCGATGGCTGCGACAGGGTTGTCTTTCAATGCGGTCACCGATGGCACCCCGGTCGGTGGCGCCCAAGCCGGTGGGCGTTTGTCGGGCTTGTTGGTGGCGGTGAAGGATCTGACTGCGGTGGCGGGGATGCCCCTGGGGTTGGGCAATTCGGGGCGTGCGTTCGTGCCCGCGGAGCATTCGCCTGTGGTCCAGCGCCTGCTTGATGCTGGTTGCGTGGTGGTGGGCAAGTCGGCGACGAGCGAGCTAGGCATGACGGCCTATTGCGAGCCTGTGGTCGATGGGGTGCAGCTGCGGGAGGATGCGCCCCAGTTGTTGAGGGGCCGTACGACGGGTGGTTCTTCGGGCGGTGCTGCGGTAGCGGTGGCACGGGGTGTTGTTCCGGTGGCGCATGCAACCGATGGTGGGGGCAGCATTCGTGTGCCGGCGGCGGCGTGCGGGTTGGTGGGGTTCAAGCCGGAGCACGACACTACCGGTGGGGCGTTGACTGCTGATGGTTTTATTACCCGTAGCGTGTCGGATCAGGCGTTGATGCATGGTTACCAGGAGCATCCGTCCTATGTGTCCCCTCCTCGGTTGCGGGTGGGGCTTCTCACTGCACCTGCGCATGCGCCCGGCGCGCCGGTGGATGATGCGTGGGGTGCTGCGGCGTACGAGGCCGCGTCGCGTTTGTCGGCGGTGGGGCACCGTGTGGTGGAGGTTGAGCCTTATGGGCCTGAGTTTTTTGAGGCTTTTTGTGCGGTGTTGACGGTGCGTGCCCGCAAGATTCCGCGTGTGGTTGGGGAGACTGCGATTGTGTCGTGGTTGCGGGATCGGGGTGTTGACGCCGCGGCTGATTGGTCGCGCACGGGCCCGTTGCTGGAGGTAGCGGGTTCGGCGGATGCCCGTGTTCGGGCGCTTGTTGATGTGGATGTGTTGCTCTCCCCTAGCCTGGCGCATGATCCGCCGCAGTTGGGTTATTTTTCTTCGATGGCTCCGGCGGATGATTTTGCTGCGCAGACTGCGTGGACTCCGTGGGCGAGTACGCAGAATCTCACGGGCCGCTGCGGTATTTCGGTTCCTTGTGGGGTGTTGCCTTCGCCGGGTGTGTCGACCGGTACGTCGGTGTTGTTGGGTTCGGTGCGTGTTGATGAGCCAACGTTGTTGGGTGTTGCGCGCGAGGTATTTGATGGTGAGGTCGGGTTATGGCCCATAGATTAATCACAAAATTGATGACGCCGCGGGGGTTGCTGTGGTCGGAGATCGCGGTGGTGTTGCTGGTGACCTTCGGCATGTCGGGGTTGCGTGCTGTGTTGAAGCTTGTGGGGGCGTTGCTTGATCCGGCGCCGTTGAATGAGCAGTCGGTGGCTATTGGTGGCGCCCAGGCGTCTGTTCGGTGGTTGGATGTTGCTTTGCAGTTGAGCAGCGTGTTGAGTCTGCTGAGCTGGGCGGCGTTGGTTCTGGTTCTCGGCATCAGGGTGGTGAGGCCTAGGGCTTCGGATGCTGGGTGGGGTGCGGTGCTGGCGGCATGCATCGGGCTTCCGGGGTTGGTGTTGTACATGGTGGCGGTGCACATGGGGTGGAGTGTGCAGGTCAAGCCCTCCATGGGGTTGAGCTTGAGCGGCATTGTGCTGGCTCTTTTGTGGGCTGCGGCAAACGCCTTGGCCGAGGAGCTTGTGGTGGTGCAGTGGCTGGCGACCCGTCTGGAAACGCTGGGGGTGCGTGTGTGGGTGATCATCGCGGCGTCATCACTGTTGAGGGCCAGTTATCACCTGTATCAGGGTGTCAGTGCAGGTTTTGGCAATGTGGTGATGGGTGTGGTGTTCGCTTATGTATTTCTGCGGTGGCGGCGCGTATGGCCGCTGGTGTGGGGGCATTTTTTGATTGACGCAGTGGCTTTCGTGGGCTACCCGCTGCTGGGGTCGCACCTGGGACTGTAGGAGATTTGCCACATTTTCGGGCATTTTCCGGGCAACAGCGGGCACATTCGGGCATGTTGGGGGCATACTGGAACACAGGAATATCCCTCTAACTGGCTCCCGCGAGCCAAAGGCAGGTTAAACATGAAGGTCAGTGCTGGCAACAAAGTTGTTCTGATCGGCGCCGGCGATGTCGGAATCGCCTACGCTTTCGCCCTCGTCAACCAAGGCGTCTGTGACCACCTCGCGATCATCGACATCGATGAAAAGAAGCTCGAAGGCAACGTCATGGACTTAAACCACGGCGTCGTCTGGGCACCCTCGCGCACCAAAGTCACCAAGGGCACCTACGCTGACTGCGAAGACGCCGCCATGGTCGTCATCTGCGCCGGAGCCGCACAAAAGCCCGGCGAAACCCGCCTACAGCTAGTCGACAAAAACATGAAGATCATGAAGTCCATCGTGGACAACGTCATGGTCAACGGCTTCGACGGCATCTTCCTCGTCGCATCCAACCCCGTCGACATCCTGTCCTACGCCGTGTGGAAATACTCTGGTCTGCCGCACGAGCGCGTCATTGGCTCCGGCACCGTGCTCGACTCCGCCCGCTTCCGCTACATGCTGGGTGAACTCTACGAAGTCGCCCCGACCTCCATCCACTCCTACATCATCGGCGAACACGGCGACACCGAACTCCCCGTGCTATCGTCTGCTACCATCGCTGGCGTATCTATGCGCAAACTGCTCGAAAAGGATCCCCAGCTAGAGGGCCGCTTGGAGCGCATCTTCGAAGAAACCCGCGACGCCGCCTACACCATCATCGACGCCAAAGGATCGACCTCTTACGGCATCGGCATGGGCTTGGCGCGCATCACCCGCGCCGTACTGCAGAACCAAGACGTCGCACTGCCGGTCTCTGCGCTGCTGCAAGGCGAATACGGACAGAAGGACATCTACCTGGGCACCCCCGCCATTGTGAACCGCAAAGGCATCCGCCGCGTCGTCGAGCTGGAGCTCACCGACCACGAGCTTGAGCGCATGACCCACTCGGCCGACACCCTGCGCGCCATCCAGGACGAGTTCTTCCAATAATTTTTCTTGGGCATGTGCCAAAATATGTGCAACTAGCAGCCTTCAAAAACTGCAACCTGGGAAAACCTTCCCGCCGATGCCCTAAATGCGCATATTTTGGCACAATCCCCTCTCCATGAAGCAGGGTGTGGGGATGGGGTGCTTCACCACACCCCGCTATCGCACCAGTGATCGAGTGCCACCCGCACTGCTAAGTAATGCCGGTGGCGCTGCATTGCTTTTAGGTGAAGTACGATTGGCGGCATGGCTAAAAAGAAAAAGAAGCTTGAAAACCTGCCCGAGGGCATGACCCGTCGCGAGGCGAAGCTTGCGGCTCGCGCTGCTGCTCGTGCGGAGTTGGATCGTGAGCCCCGCCCCTTCGGTGGGTTGGCTGTCGAGGCCGAGCTCATCGCGTTGCAGGAGTTCGTGCCTTCCGCTTGTGCTCGTACCAAGCTTGTAGACGGCACCGAGTTCACCCTTGGCACCGTCCTGCCCGGCGCGGTTGCTGCTTATGTCACCGAGGATGGCGAGCGTTTCGTTGCTTTGCAGACCACGAGCCACAGCCAGAACCGTGGCCGCGACCTCGCTTTTGTTTTGAATTGGCTGAAGGACGCAGCACCGGGCTCTACCCTGGAGTCGGCTCGTAATGATGGCTCGCAGCCGGAGCTGAAGGAGATCTTCAACCCCGAGTCCATTGAGGTTGTTAACCAGGAGACCTTCGAGTGGTGGCCGGGCAACCTGGACGCCAATACGTTGGCTCGTTTCAATGATTCGATCGTTCCGAGCTTCCCTGTCACCCCTTCGGCTTGGTGGGTTGATGCTGGCGATAAGGCTCACATCCGTTGGGTGCGTACTGATGAGGAGCAGCCCTTGCTGGATGCTTTGGCGCGGGTGTCTGCTGCCGGCAATTTGAACTTGGGTGAGAACACGAAGTTCGCTGGTGTGTTCCGTACTCATGGTGTGTTGGTTCCAGTGTTCGACTTGGATCCGGCTGCTGGCCATGACTATGCGGATCAGTTGGCCGAGGTGGATGCGCATATCACCAAGGCACTTGCGGTGGATGCTCCGTTGACCTCTGAGGAGCGTCGCGCGTTGGAGAACATCAAGTCTCGCCAGGTGACGATCCGTTAGCGTAACAGCGATCGGCCCCACGATCTACAGCTTGTAAGGAGGGTGCTGCCGCAGTGGCAGCGCCCTCTTTTTGTTTTCGTCTTGTCAGTGATTCACTTACAAACCCACACCGCCCCCTGGCGCCGCCTCGACTGTCTCCGCAGCTAGATGCTCATTTATCTGATTTATCTGAATTATCTGTCAGTCTAGAGCCTTCGAACTCCTTCGATGTCACAGGGGTGAATGTTGCTCTTACGATGGCGGGTCTCACCTTTGGGGTGAATGAACTGCTCGATCATCCGGGAACGACGTTTATGCGGAGGAGCAGTTTGTTCGTGCTATGGCGGGACTCGTCGTCGATGACGGTCCGGCGGCGATCGCGGATGTTGCTGCTGTGCTTGAGCGTAAGACGACCTCGTTGTCCACTGTTCGTGGCAGGTTGATTGCGCGTGATCTGATTTACCCGGCGGGGCGGGGGCTGTTGAGGTTCCGTATTCCGTATTTCCCGGAGTTCGTGGCGAGCAGTGAAGGCAACTTGCGGACAATCAGCTAGGGACAATACGCCAGCGTTCCTAGGTGCACTTGGGGGATCAGCTAGAACTGGCTGAACATCTGCTGCGCGGCGCCCTCATCCCAGATGACCACGTTGCCTACTTCGGTGTCCTCAAACCCCGCGACGGGTACGGTTTCGGTGTCGACGCCGCCCCGCATTGCCCAGGCGAGCCGCGCAAGGTTCCATGAGTGGTCGTGTTTGCCGACGGTCAGGTAGCTGGTCACGCCGATCAGGTCGTTGATGTGCAGGGGGTTGACGTGGGAGAGTTTGTGCACGACGGCGCTGAAGAATTCGCGTTGTCGCACGACGCGGTCGAGGTCACCCATGGCGGTTGCGCGTGTGCGCACGTATCCGAGGGCGGTGGCACCGTCCATCACTTGGCAGCCGGCGGGAATGTCCAGGCCGGCTAGTGGGTCGTACATCGGTTCGGCGGGGCAGAGTTCTACCCCGTCAACGGCGTCGACGAGCTGTGCGAATCCCCCGAGCCCGATTTCGGCGTAGTGGTTGACTTTCACCCCGGTTGCTTCTTCCACGGTTTGGGTGAGTAGTTCGGGGCCGCCGAAGAAGAAGGCAGAGTTGATTTTTTCCATCCCGTAGCCGGGGATGTTGACGTAGGAGTCCCTGGGAATCGACAGGATCGTGGGTTTGCCGCTGAGAGGCACGTGGACCAGCATGATGGTGTCGGTGCGTGCGCTGCCGAGGTCGCCGCCGGTGGCGAGCCTAGCGGCGTCTTCTTCGCTTAAACCCGCGCGGGAGTCGGAGCCGACGAGCAGCCAGTTGGTGCCGGTGCTGAAGCTGGCGCTGGTGCCGGCGTCGACACGTATGAGTTTGGTGTCGACCCAGATGAGGGTGCCACCGATGATCAGCACGACGACCATGATGGCGGCGAGGAGCCGCCGGAAGATCCGCCCTAGGATGCTTCCTTGTTTCTTAGCTGGCCTCTTCTTGGGTGTTCGGTCTGCCGGCATGTGGTGCGCGGGTGTGTGTTGTGCTGTTCCGGCGTGCACGGCTTGGGGTGTGCGCCTGCGTTCACCTCTGCCGACCGTAGGGTTTTCTGCGTAATGACGTCGCGGGGGTTGCTGCCGCGCATCATAGACGCGTGTCTGTTCGGGTCGTTGGATTGGTTGGGGCCGCCGGGGCTCGCGGGTTTCCCGTGGTTGACGGCGTTCGCGGGGCGTGACGGGGTATTTGGTGGGGCGCACGTTGCGCACGGGCCTGCCGAATCGGTCGAGGATTGGTCGGCCGAAGCGGTCACGCGCGATGTCATCTCCGTAATCATCACCCGCGCCATAATTATCGCCGTAATTATCGGACATAACATACTCCGGTGCCGTGGTGGGGGCAGTAGCCGCCGGGGTTCTTCTCCAGGTATCGCTGGTGGTAGTCTTCGGCCGCCCAGAATCCGGTGCCGGCCTGGTCCATCAAGACGACCTGGGCGGTTATCGGACCGTAGCCTTGCTGCGCCAACTGCTTGCCGTACGCGTCGAGGATGCGTTCGACCGTCGCGGCGTCATCACTGGTGGGGAGGAAAAATACGGAGCGGTATTGGGTCCCGATGTCGGCGCCTTGGCGGTTGCCTTGGGTGGGGTCGTGGTTTTCTAGCGCCAGCACAACGAGGTCTTCGAGGCTGGTCACTCGGGGGTCGAAGCGCACCCGCACGACTTCCGCATGACCGGTGGAACCAGAGCATACGGCCCGGTAGCTCGGGTTGGAGGTTCGGCCGCCGGCATAGCCCACCTGGGTGTCGGTGACGCCGGGGGTTTCCCAGAACAGCTTCTCCGCGCCCCAAAAGCAGCCCATACCTACCCAAAACTCGTTCATCCTTCTATGTGTATCATGGTGCGCACATGGCTTGCCGCTCTTCGCGCCCTCCCCTGGGCAACCTGTGCCAGGGATCACCAGTAATCGATGCTGGTTTGTGTGGGGCTGTTGGGTGGCATATCTGATGAAAGGAAACACCATGACCGTCTACACTCTTCCCGAACTCGATTACGCATACGATGCGCTGGAGCCCCACATCTCCGCTGAGATCATGGAGCTGCACCACACCAAGCACCACGCTAACTACGTTGCTGGCGCTAACGCTGCACTCGAGGCCCTGCAGAAGGCTCGCGAGGAGGGCACCATTGGCGCTCAGGTGACTGCCCTGTCCAAGAACCTTGCGTTCAACCTTGGTGGCCACACCAACCACTCCATCTTCTGGAAGAACCTCTCCCCCAATGGCGGCGGCCAGCCCACCGGTGCTTTGGCTGAGGCCATCGATCGCGACTTCGGTTCTTTCGACGCGTTCAAGGATCACTTCAAGGCTGCTGCTTTGGGCTTGCAGGGCTCCGGCTGGGCCGTGCTTGGTTTCGATCACATTGCTGGCCGCCTGGTTATCGAGCAGATGACTGACCAGCAGGGCAACCTGTCCATCAACCTCACTCCGTTGCTGATGCTGGACATGTGGGAGCACGCTTTCTACCTCCAGTACAAGAACGTGAAGGCTGACTACGTTGAGGCCGTCTGGAACGTCTTCAACTGGGATGACGTCGCTGCTCGTTTTGACGCCGCGTCTAAGTAACGCAGTCTGCGGGGTTGCTGCCGCTTGCTAGGGAAGCGCCTTTGATGTGAGGTTCAGTATTAGTTCGTTGCCAGTTCTGGTGTGTGGGGAGGTCGTTGTTCTATGCTGCGCCCTCTTCTCGCCATGCTGGCAGCGGGCTTAGCGACCTTTAACAGCCTGTATGCAACGCAGGCTATTTTGCCCGTCCTGGCAGACTATTTTTCGCTGACTCCTTCTCAGGCGTCGTGGACTGTGTCTGCTGCGACGGGCGCTTTGGCGTTGGCGATTGTTCCGGCGTCAGTGTTGTCTGAGCAGTTCGGGCGGGGGCGAGTGATCATCGTGTCCGCTGTGTGCAGCACGGTGGTGGGTTTGCTACTGCCGTGGGCTCCATCGGCGTGGTGGCTGATTATCGGCCGTGGCATCCAGGGGGTGTTTTTGGCCGGTGTTCCTGCGGTGGCGATGACGTGGCTGTCTGAGGAGCTCAGTGCCCGTCAGCTGTCGCGGGCGATGGGGGTGTATGTTGCGGGCACTTCTATTGGGGGTTTGAGTGGTCGACTCATCCCTTCCGGCATTTTGGAGCTTTTCACGATGAATCCCTCGTGGGGTTCGGGTGTTGCCCCGTGGCGTGTGGCGATGGCTGCTTCTGCAGCGTTTGCTTTTGTGTGTGCGTTGTTGATCGCCATGATTTTGCCGCCTCAGAAGAATTTCCATCCGAAGCGTTTGACGTTGGGTGGCGAATTCCGCGCTATGGCTTCCCATTGGGCTAACCGCCAGCTGGCGTTGTTGTTCTTCTTAGGTTTCGTGCTCATGGGTAGTTTCGTGTCGATGTACAACTTCATCGGTTTTCGCCTGACCCAAGAGTTTGGTTTGAGCGAGGGCGTGGTGGGGGCGATCTTCTTGCTCTACTTAGCCGGCACGTTTACCTCGGCCAGGGCGGGGCGTTGGCCGCCGGCGAGGGCGTTGTTGTTGTCTTCGATGGCTTATGTGCTCTCAACTGTGGTGATTCAGTCGCATCATTTGGCGCTGGTGGTGGCCGGCCTGTTGGGGTTCACTGCGGCGTTTTTCGCAGCCCATGCGATTGCTAGTTCTTGGGTGGGCAAGCTGGCTACACACGACAGAGCCGAGGCCAGTTCTACCTACCTGCTGTGCTATTACGCTGGTTCATCGCTGTTGGGTTGGTCGCATTGGTCGACGTGGCTGGTGGTGGTCAGTGTGGTTATTGCAGCAGCATTGTTCCCGGGGCTGAGTCGGCTAGCCAGCGTCGAATAGCTCGAGTGGCGCGGCAGTCGTCGCCGTTGTAGCTCAATAGTTCTTCTTTTTTGCCCTCTTCGTAGGCTCGGATGCTGGCTTCTCCGTCGAGGTCTTCTTCTTGCCAGTGGAAGCCCGCCATGGGGGCGAGCTTTTTCAGCCCTAAACCGCCTGGCCCTATTAATTGGCTTTTCACTAATTGGAAAACATCAATCCATTCAGTCGAAGAAATAAAGGCTTGGACTTCTTTTTCACTCGGTACGTCGATGCCGGGGTATTGACCATGGAAGCGTCGAGCAGATTCTTTTAACCAGTGGTTTTCACCATGGTTGGCATAGCAAAAGGCGGCGAAAGTTTTATTGTCTTCGTGTGCTTGTGTGCGAGTGTTGCTAAGCCACTGCCAGAAAGCAGCAAAGTTGGCGGCTTCTTCGGGTCCGCCGAGCGGTTCCCAGGTGGCAAAGGGCCGATAGGTTTGCCCGTCGAAGGTGCCCCACAGGTAGGCGCCGTGGTGCAGGTAGGCCTCCATGTCGATGTCTATTTCTACGTCGAAGCGCGGCGCGGTCACGGTAGGGGTGGTCCGACACGCGGCGATACCTTCCCGCCATGCGCGGGCTAGTGTTGCTGCGCGGGTGTCCGCGGCGTCATTAATAAGTGCCTCAACGGTGATGACGCCGCGGTTGCGCAGGTCCTGCGCCTTGTCACCGGAGCGGAAGAGGGAGATATCGTCGGCGGCGACGAGTTGGCGTTCGCAGTCGAACCAGTAGCGGCAGTTGGCGCAGTCTTTGATGCGCCTGGGGCCGACGGCCTCCAGTGTGGCTGTGGGAAACTCGCGGGGGATTCCTGCGACGCGGCGGATGAGGGTACCTGTTGGGGGTAGTGGTCGGGGTGCTCGGGCGGAGGTTTCGCTGAGGCTGTTGTGGGCGGCGAGTTCTGCCGGGGTGGCTGAGTCAATCGCGTTGAGCTCGGGGGCGACCAGGGCGACCCTGCGGCCCAGGACCCCTAGGCAGTAGTCGATGTCTTCGACAAAGCAGCGTTCTCGGTCTTGGCCGATAACACCCCCGAATGGGACGTGCACACCGGCGTCGCGCAGTCCGAGGGCAGCTAGGGCTAGCCGATAGCTGTCTTGGGGGTGGTGGCGCACGCTGTACTCCCCCACCCAGCCGTCGCTTGTTCCCAGGTTGCGGGTGAAGAATCCGCGGCGTTGAGCGCCTCTTTTCTCCCGTGCCACCCAGTGGTTGGATATGGCGACGGGAAAATAACCAGACGCTATTTTTACTAAAATATCAACGCTAATATCGTATTTTCTAAGCAGACCTTTCACGGTGATGCTAAAGTTGGCATTGGTGATTACCGGCGCTTCTGCCGCAATTGCCTCTAATGTCTCAAATGGGTCATCTAAACAATTCCATGGTTGTTGTAAAAGGCTGTGCACGTCTATTCGTGCGGCGTCTCCGCGGCTAGCCCAGTCCGCGGATTGCGGGGTGGGCGGCACTTCGGGGAAGCGCGCTTGCTGTGCGGCCTTGAAGGTGCAGCCGCCGAGGAATAGTTCGTTCATGACCCCTCAAACGGTACAGAAGGTAACGCTTTGAAGAAACTCTTTAGCCTTGCTCGGTTGCTCGCCCCTCTGGCTTTGCCCTTGATTTACCGCGGGTTGACCAGCGGCCGACAGCTGCTTTCCGCGAATGAGGAAAGCGAGCAAGCGTTGCGTGCACGGATCACCGCTGCCCGCACAGCAATCGATGAGTCCGATAAGCCCAAGGGTTTCCAGCGTGATGCCCATGACCGCTTGGACCAGCTTGAAAATGCTATCGCTGATGCTCGGAGCCTTCCGGCCAAGCAGCGTGCTAAGAAATTCCTCGCGATCAGTCGCGACATTAAGCACACGGTGTAGTCTCTGCGTTTCCTGCGGTGCACACAGTGTGTGAGGTTTAAAAGCTATTTGCTACTGCGAGTTTTACCTGTAAGAAAGGCGGCTGGCTATGGCCCGTCAGAGCATCATCCAGTACATTGACGATCTTGATAACACTCCGATTTCCGAGTCTGAGCTGTCCGAGGTGCATTTCAGCTACCAGGGCGTCGATTATGTCATCGATCTTGGCCCGAAGAATGCCAGCGCATTGTATGAGGCGTTGAAGCCCTACATTGCTAATGCTCGCCGCGAGCAGAAGTCTGGCCGCAAGTCCGCACCTGTGGCTCAGCGCCAGGCCGAAAACCGTGCGATTCGCCGTTGGGCGCTCGATAATGGCCACCGTGTGTCTACCCGTGGCAAGATCCCCCAGGACGTCATTGACGCCTACCATGCGGCGAAGGCCCGCGGCCAGGCTTAATTTTTAAGCCGCGTTTCAATCGGGCACCCTGCCGCCCCATATGTTGTGGGCGTCGCAGGATGCTTTCGTCTTAAGGTATGTGCGTTTTACAGGACGCCTTGTTCGCGTGCGGCAGCAACTGCGGAGGTGCGGGACCGCACGCCCAGCTTGTCGTAGATGTGCACAAGGTGGCTTTTGACTGTCGCTTCGGACAGGAACAGTTGGTTGCCGATGTCCTTGTTGGAGCTGCCGCCGGCGACCAGTTTGAGCACTTCAAGTTCGCGTGGAGTCAGTGAGGTGCGCGGCGTCCGGACTCGTTCCATAAGACGGTTGGCAACCACGGGGGACAGGGTGGAATCTCCTGACGCCGCGGAGCGCACTGCCGCCAACAATTCTGCGGGTGGTGCGTCTTTGAGCAGGTAGCCTACGGCGCCGGCCTCTATTGCGCCGAGGATGTCGGCGTCGGTGTCGTAGTTGGTGACCATAAGGACGTTCGGAGGGTTGGCCACGTTGCGTTTGATGGCGGCGGTTGCGTCGGCGCCGGTGGACACGAGGGTACCTTCAGCGCCGGGCCCGAAGCGTAGGTCCATGAGGATCACATCGATGCCGCCGGCTTCTGCTGCGGCGATTGCCCCTTCGGCTGTGGCTACTTCGCCAACAACTTCCATATCTGGGGCTGCTTCTAGGACTGCGCGCAAGCCCAGGCGCACAATCTCGTGGTCGTCAGCCAAAAGGACACGAATCATGCCAACCAATCTACCCTAAACCCGCAGAAAGTCTTAAGTAACCCTTTTCTCACCCTTCGACTGTTGCGTCCTCGGCGGCATCGTCGGGGATCAGTGGGATGGCGACGGACACGGCGCATCCGGCACCGGGTTGGGATTCGACGGTGAGGTCGCCGCCGCATTCTGCTGCGCGTTGGCGCATGGCAGCCAGGCCGATGTGGCCGAGGCCTGCGGGCCTGTCTGCGACGGCTTGGGGGTCGAAGCCGACGCCGTTGTCCACGACGTCAAGACGTACTTCGTCTTCTGCGTAGGTGAGGGTGACGCGGCAGCGTTCGGCGTTGGCGTGTTTGATGACGTTGCCCATGGCGCCCTGTGCGATGCGCAGCAGGGTGGCTTCGACTTTCATTGGGAGTTGGCGTTCATCGCCTTCGACGAGGATGTCGGTGCTTAGTGCTTCGCGGTCGCTGTGCTCGGCGACTCCGCTTACTCCACTGGCGGACTGTGCGACGCGCATGAGTGCGCCTTCGAGGGAGGTTTTGGACAGGGCTGCGGGTTGCAGGGCGGCGATCATGGCGCGAGCTTCGCTGAGGTTGTCGGCGGCGGTGTGGCGGGCGAGCTCTAGCTTGCGCAGGACGGGTGCGTCGCCGAGTTCTGCGCGCACGTCGGCTTCTGCAACGTGCAGGAGCATTTGGATGCTGGAGAGACCTTGGGCGAGGGTGTCGTGGATTTCGTGGGCGATGCGTTGGCGTTCGGCAGCCATGCCTGCGGCGCGTTCTGTTTCGGCGAGCTGGTTTTGGGTGCGCAAAAGTTCGTCGATGAGTTCTTGGCGTTCCTGGCTAATGGTTTTCAGCGCCCGGAAGGCGAACGTAATGGTGATGGTGACCAGCGCGGACACGGTGGGCCCTAGGATGCCCGGCCCGGTGATGTGCGGGTATTGGCTGACAATAGACACAGCGGTCGCGCAGGCCACGGCGATAATCCCCCGCCAGTCCGGCATCGCATCCAGGTAGAGGAAGTAAAGGGGGAACACCAGGTAGACGGCGGTGACGCCGAAGGGCAGCATCGCGACCCACACGAGGGTGAGGACGAACAGCCACAGCCCACTGCGGATAAACACCCCTTCCCGCAGTTTTTTGTTGTTATATCCGTAGCCGACCCAATAGATGACGGCGTAGGCGACGCTGAGGCCGAGGGTTGCCCAGTGCGCTTGCCCCGCTGCAACAACGACGAGGAGCAGTAGTGCGGTCAGGGCATGCACGCCGGTTTTGAACCCTTGGTCCTGTCCGACCTTGGCATGCTTTAGGCTAAGTTCCATGACACGTACTCTACTGCCCCGTAATGTTGCCGCCGCGCGTGGCGCTCGCGTTGCCGCACTACCCGTGCTGGTGGTCTCTGCGCTTTCTGTGTTCGCTCTGGCTGGGTGTTCGTCGGATTCTTCTTCGACCCAGGGCTCTCAGGGTGATGATGTCGCGGGGTCTACTGCCGCAAGTGAGCCTGCGGACGCTGCGGCAGGGGCGGCGTCATCACTGGGTGCGCAGCTGCCTGTGGACGCGCTGCCAGAGGTGGAGCAGGGCCAAGAGGCGTGCCCTTACCTGGATACTCAGTGGTTTGCGGATGCTAATGGGCAGCGGGTGACTGCGAGTGCGGTGGATGGGCGTTTTGATCCGCCGGCGTGCGTGTGGTGGTCCTACCCACCGGAGCCCCAGGCGCAGGTGATTGTTCGCCATATGGGTGAGGGGAATGAGGGTGTGAAGGCCGCGATTGAGGTTGTGAATGCGGCGGCGCCGATTGATTCCACTGAGCCCGCGGACAAGCCGGATGGTTGGGATGGTGGCCGCGGTGCGACAACGCCGGAGGTCGCCGGTGGTGTGTATGGCGACCAGGGCAGCGTATATGCGGTGCAGAAGGGTTCGACTGCGGTGGTGGTGTTTTCCAACCAGCAGCAGACGGTAAAGCCTCAGATGATCGCGGAGAAAGTCATTGAGAATCTGGGCTTGTAGCCAGCCGCTTGCCTAAAGGAGGTGCTAGACGGAGACGTCGTTGTAGGGCATCATGGTGCTCACCCAGGGGAACACCACTTCCATGAGTAGGAAGAACACTGCTACGGCGACAATGAGGGTGACGATAAGTTTGACGATGAACGGCCCTGGGATGAGCCTCCACAAGTATCCGTACATTAGTTGCTCTCCAGTTCGGGGGGTGTGTAGCCGTCGGTTTTGGGGTCGCTGCGGACAAGCATGGCGTGGAGGATCATGCGATGCGAATTCGAGAATTGCGGATGGCAGGTGGTCATGGTCATGAGGGATTCCATGCCGGGGTCGGCGGCCAGGGTGGTGCCGGGGATGGGGTTGATGGTTTCGACGTCGCCAGGCAGGGTGATCATGCGCCCGGGAACTGCCGAGTAGTCTCCAGCGACAACGCGTTCTACCTGTTCGGGGCTGAGACAGGCGGCGGCTTCTGCTGCGCGGTCGTCACCGGTGGGGAGCATGCGGTAGATGTCCCAACTGTTTTGGGTTTCGACGACGATGGCGTCGCAGGCGTTGAGGTTGCCTAGGTCGTTGAAGGGCGCGCCTTTGCCGACTCGGTGGCCGGCCACAGCGAAGTTCCCGGGCTCACCGGGCATTTGTGTGTCGACGTAGCGGCCGGGGCCCCGCAGGAGGTCGTCGTCGGTGGTGCCTTCGACGATGGCGAATTGAAAGTCGGAGCCGAATGCTGGAATGTACATGCGGGCGAAAGCTTCACCGAGTTCGAGGTTTTTCTTTTGCCGTGGGTTTTTCCATTCCTGCTCCATCTGGTCTTCGGCTTGGTGTTGAAGCTGGTTGGATTCCAGGTTAGTCCAATATGCTTCGTAGAAGCTGAAGAGGAAGAGCAGCGCGCCTACGGTGAGGAGTATTTCACCGAGCAGGTTGACCACGCTGAACTTTTTCATGCGGCCAATCCTAGTAACATCAGGGTGTAATTGCACAATGTGGCGTGCTGACAGGAGTGTGTGGTGCTGTATCCCGTTTCTTTAATCATGAAGGGGTGGCATCTGCTATTCCATCATGTTGTTGGTTTGGATACGTCCCTGGCATGGATTTTAAGCATTTTTGGTCTGATCGTGACGGTGCGTTCGATCATTGTGCCTTTGTCGTGGATTCAGTATCGCAGTTCCCGCCAGCAGGTTAATTTGCGTCCGGTGTTAAAGGAAATCGACGATCGTTATAAGCACCGAGAGGATGCAGAGGCCGGCCAGGCGCGTGAGGACGAACGCCGCGCCGCATATAAAGACAACAAGGTCAATATGTATGCGGGCTGTTTCCCGGCGCTCGTGCAGATGCCCTTCTTTATTGGCCTCTACCAGGTGCTTATTAAGATGGCACGGCCGCAGGACGGTCTGGATTCCGCGACGCACATGCCCATCGGTTTTTTAAGTTCCAATGACGTCGAGACCTTCCTGAATACACGGATTTTTGGCGTCCCAATGCCGGCATATGTGGTGATGTCACCAGAGCAGATGGAGCATTTGGGGACGTCGCGGGATGCGGTGTTTCATTTTGTGTTGCCGATGGTTATTGCGGCCGCAATTTTCACGACTATTAATATGCTCTTTTCGCTCTATCGCAATACTTTGACGATGGATTATGAGTCCCCCAGCGGTATCGGGATTTTCCGCTTCGCGGTGGTGCTGTCGCTTATTGCGCCGTTGTTTCCTTTGATCTTTGGGCTGACCGGTCCGGCACCGGCGGCGATCGTCATGTACTGGTTTGCGAATAACTTCTGGACGATGGCGCAACAGTTGCTCATTGCCCGCAGGATTGACCGCCTGATGCCCTTGTCGGATGGTTTTGTTGCGATGCGCGAAAAGGCCAAGGCCGATTATAAAAAGCGGCGGCGAGCTAAGCGCCACGTGAAGTGGACGCGGCGTCGAAACCGTCTGTCGATCTTGGGGGCGGCCGCTACTTTGCGTTTCCACCGCATTGGGGAACTACGCAGCCATAACCAACAGGTTGTGGAGGAATGGAAGCGCGCAAAGCAGGAACGCAAGCAGGAAAAGAAGGAACAGGCCAAAAGGTTTAGGGCAGCCAGCAAGGCTGCTAGCGAAGCGAAGCGGAAGAAGAAGCAGGAAGAAAAAGCCGCCAAGCAGTCCGAATCAGAAGAATCAGGAAGCTAGCGGCATTACAAACAGCTACAGCGAGCGCCTGCGTGTTCTAATCCGCAGGCGCCACACAAGAGGAGTTTAGATGCTGTAATCAGCAGGCGGGGCGTGCAGCAACTGCTGAGCCAACGTCTTAGCAGTATGAAGGGGATCAACAGAACGACTCAGCCGAGACCCAACAAGACCCCCATCAAGGAAAATTAGCAACTGACTTGCCTGGGTAGCCCCCGGATACCCATTTTTCTGCCTCAGAAGCTCAGCAATAGTCTCATGACACCAACGCCGATGCTCCTGAGCAGCTTCAACAATCCCCCGCTCAGAATCAGTCTCCGGCCGAGGATACTCATTCGCAGCATTGCAAAAATGCGAACCCCGGAAATCTTTGCCAGGCTCATCTTCAATAGCCATATCGAAAAAAGCAAGGATCTTTTCATCCGGGGTAGTCATCGTGGCAGTACGCGCCTCAAAAGCCGCACGCCACTGTTCGTCAAGTGCCTGCAAGTAGGCAATGACGAGGTTATCCTTCGACCCAAACAGACTGTACAAACTAGCTTTCGCTACATCCGCATCGCGAAGGATACGGTCGATGCCAATAACACGAATACCCTCCGTGTTAAACAATTGGGTAGCGCTGCCGAGCAAACGCTCGCGGGGATTCGGGCGTCCGCGGCGTTTCGAAGCTCGGGTCTGTTGGGCCATGAGTAGTTACTTACTTCTTCTTACTTCTTCTTGGTCAAAGCCTGCAGAATGCTGATGAAAATCACAGCGCCAAGGAGGCAGGTGAGGAAGGAAAAGACGATTCCGCCACCCTTAACATCAACACCCAGCAGAGAAAGGATCCAACCACCAAGCAAACCACCGACAATACCGGTCAAGATGTTACCAACAACACCCTGGCTAGCGTCAGTACCCTTAATTTTGCTGGCGATCCAACCTGCAAGACCACCAATAATGATCCATGCGAAAATACCTAGAGAAAGAGTCACGTTGTTTTAAACCTCCTGAGAACGAACAACGACCATTGGACAAGGAGCATGCTGCAACAAAGCTCGAGAAGTAGAACCCAACAGCATGCCCTTAAAACCACCCCGACCGTGAGAACCAACAACAAGCAACGAAGCCTGTGCCGCAGCCTCCGCAAGCGCACGAACCGGACGGTCACGCGTCACCTGCAACTGCACATCCACGTCGGGGCATCGCCCCATGATACCTTCCAGGCGTTCTTTTAACAGACCACGCTGAACAGCCTCTTCGTCATCCCACGCAACCGCCAAGCCAGCAACCGCAACATCCATCCACGTATGCACAGCAATCAACGGAACGCCCCGGGTCTTAGCCTGCTCGAAAGCGAACTCGACAGCCTTGTCGGACACCTCCGAACCATCAACACCCACAACAATCGGGCCGTCCTCACCGATCTGACCCTGGCGAATCACAACCACCGGACAATGCGCATGGCTAGCAACCGCCGCCGACACACTCCCCAGAACCATCCCCTGCAAACCGCCAAGCCCACGAGAGCCCATACAAATCATCGAGGTCTCCTCAGACTTCGACAACTCAAGAAGCATGTCAATCGGCGACCCCTCGGCAACCACCTCAACCAACTCGACATCAGAACGAGTCTCACGAGCCAACGCCGACGCAGCATCAACACGAGCCTGCGCCTCCTGCTGAAGCTCATCAAAAAGCTCCTGCGGCGGCACCATACCCTCCGCATACAAAAACTGCGGCATGGTGTAACTCGTAGCAAGCTTCAACGCATAACCAGAACGAGCCGCCCAGCGGACCGCATCATTGCTGGACTCGGAACCATCAATGGCGACAACACAATAACTCATAACTAGAGTCTACTGCGCTTCCTCAATCAGCTGAGCCGCGGGGGAGTTCGCCGGAAACAGCAAAACATACAAAAACTGCAGAACCTTACCGAACGCAGAGTTAAAAAACTCAACAACCATAGGTATGAAAGAATCAAAAGCCATGGGACCTAGATTACAACAGCCGCTGCCAATACGCGACGGACTTAACCCCTCACGGGTGAAAGTAACCGAACCCGGCTGGACCGCCCAAGCCTTCATCCAACACCTCATCGACACCCAACGCTGGCAAGCACCCAACGATGACGTCGCGCAACGCTTCCGCGCCGGCGAAGTCCGCGACGACCACGGCCGCGAAGTCACCCCCAACGAAGAACTCCCCGTCGGCAAAGACATCTGGTTCTACCGCACCCCCGCCCCCGAAACCCCCGTCCCCTACATAATCGACCACATCTACGAAGACAACAACATCCTCGTCGTCAACAAACCCCCCTTCCTAGCCACCTTCCCCCGCGCAGCACACATCACCGAAACCGTCCTCGTACGACTACGCCGCCAAACCGGCAACAACGAACTCTCCCCCGCACACCGCCTAGACCGGCTCACAAGCGGCGTCCTACTACTCACCAAACGCCGCGAAGTCCGAGGCGCCTACCAAATGATGTTCGCAGACCGAACACCCCGGAAAATCTACCACGCCATAGCCCCCCACAAACCCGAACTCAACATCACCCCAGGCACCACCTGGCGCTCCCGCCTAGAAAAAACCCACGGCGAACTCCAAACCCGCGTCATCCCAAACGGCGAACCCAACGCCATCACCGAAATCCAACACATCCAACCCCTCCCCACCACACCCAACCAACAACCCCTAGCCCGCTACACCCTCGCACCCCACACCGGAAAAACCCACCAGCTCCGCGTACACATGTGGCAAGCCGGCATCCCCATCATCGGCGACCCCGTATACCCAACACTCCACCCCTACACCGACTCCTTCGACACCCCCCTCGCCCTCCTCGCCAAAGAACTCTACTTCCAAGACCCCCTCACCGGACAACCCCGCCACTTCACCTCACCCATAGAAGTCGAAACGCTCATACGCACTTAAAGCCTTGTGGGTGTGGGTTTGGTGGGTGCGTGGGGGGTGTGTTCTCACTACACTCACCCCCCCTACCAATCAGACTCATAAACATTAAGCCCCACACCCCCACACCCCACCCGAACAATACCCCTGCTATAGACACACAAAAAGAAGGGAAGACGCCACCCAACAAACAAGTGACGCCTTCCCAACAAACAAGACCATATCCAATTATTGTTTTTTTGTTTTAGGCCGGCGGCGACCTACTCTCCCACACACTCCCGTGTGCAGTA